>Ga0265593_1000439_pt1 | contig 23407 bp, 16 predicted proteins | sample saktaG_8_FD_190136 | JGI IMG/M metagenome (GOLD analysis project Ga0265593, IMG submission 190136) | Saline water microbial communities from Sakinaw Lake, British Columbia, Canada - sak_2011_5_24_36m | ecosystem: Environmental > Aquatic > Non-marine Saline and Alkaline > Saline ...
TTGTCTGACCCTGATTAAAAAATATGAAGATCAGCAGATGAATGTTCGCAATAACCGCGAGTATGATTCCTTGTCAAAGGAAATTGAATTTCAGAACCTTGAAATTCAATTGGCTGAAAAACGGATCAAGGAATTTCAAACCCAGCTGGATGCAAAGACTGCAGAGATCGAACTGTACCAGAAAGGATTACAGGACAGGAAAAATGACCTGGAGGTCAAGAAAAACGAGTTGGATGATATTATTGCTGAAACTGAGAAAGAAGAAACGGACCTGATCAGCCGCTCTGAAGAAAACAGGGAATTCATTGAGGAACGGTTGTTGACAGCTTATACCCGTATCCGGAAAAATGCCAGAAATGGATTGGCCGTTGTTCAGATTGAACGTGATGCCTGCGGGGGATGTTTTAATAAAATACCACCACAGCACCAGCTCGATATCCGCATGCATAAAAAAATTATTGTCTGCGAATATTGTGGGAGGATTCTTGTTGACGAGGGGATCGTCAACGCCATGCATTGATGATTCCACCTAAAAATATCAGAAAGGCAATCCGGATTCGACCCTTTGTGGTCATGGCTGCCTTTCTTTTTTTTACCCCTTTTGCGGATGCACAGTTTTCCATGAACGAACGTTGTATGGAAGCGTATCATTCCATACTGATGTTGCATTTCGGGGAATCCCATAAGCTCCTGAATGCCGAAAAAACAGAAAATCCAGGCAATCCCGTTCCCGAGTTTCTTGAAAATTATATGGATTTTCTCACCTTGTTTATAGGAGAGGAAAGAAATCAATATGCAAAACTGAAGGATAACATTCCCCGACGGATCGGATTGTTTGAAAAAGGAAACAGATCTTCGCCATTCTTTCTTTTTACAATTGCCGAAGTCAATCTCCAGTGGGCTTTCATACGGTTGAAATTCGGTGATTACACCATGGCAGCACTGGAGGTAAGGAAAGCCTATCAGTTGTTCCAGGAGAATCAAAGGATTTTTCCCGATTTCCTGCCGAATAAACTTGGGCTTGGGGTGATTCATATTCTGGCAGGGATGATACCTGAAAATTATCGGTGGATGGCCAGAATGGTCGGAGTTGACGGATCAATGGAGAAAGGCCTGGATGAAATAAACCAAATCGCTTATTATGATGGTCCGGATAAAACATTCAGGATGTTTCGCCCTGAAGCGATGTTTTATCTGTCGGTTATTTCCGCTAATCTTGTAAAAGATAAAGCTACAGCACTGGGAATAATCAGACTGATGGAGGATTCTTTTTCTGATGAACCCCGGCAGGTCAGTCCATTGCTGATCTATGCCCGTGCAAGTATTCTGATGAAAAACGGGTACAATGAGAATGCATTGGGGATTTTGACCGCAAGGATTCAGGATCATAATGCCTGTCCGTTTTATTATCTCGATTACCTTGAAGGAATGGCGAAATTGAATAAACTTGACTTTCAGGCTGGCGTTTCTTTTAAAAGGTTTCTGGATGGCTTTAATGGAATAAATTATGTAAAAGCAACTTATCAGAAACTGGCGTGGATAGGTTTTCTTAAAGGAGACACCTCCTTATATTTTAAGAATATGGCTTTGGTTAAGGGGTTGGGAAATTCCATTGTCGACGAAGATAAGCAAGCCATCCATGAAGCCGAAAAAGCAATCCTGCCCAATGCCATTCTTTTAAAGGCCCGTCTTTTGTGCGACGGGGGCTATTATAACCTTGCTTTGAAAGAACTTCTGGATAATTCGTTGCCAAGTTTTCTGAAAACGAGGAAGGATTTTCTGGAATATTCTTACCGCCTGGGCAGGATCTACCATGAAAGCGGGAACAACCAGAAAGCTTTGCAGAATTATTCCCAAACCATTGACCGGGGGAAGAACGAACCTTATTACTTCGCTGCAGCCGCCTCTTACCAGATGGGGCTGATATACGAAAACCAGGGAAAGTATGCAAAAGCGGATAGTGTTTACCGTTTGTGTATTTCAATCCGAACTCCAGAATATAAAACCAGCCTTAACCAAAAGGCCAAGGCTGGTCTGAACAGGCTCAGAAAATATTCATATTAGAAACGGATTCCCAGGGTTGTTGAAATGGTATTGGTGGACAAGGTGTTATTTGAAGGCAGGGTCATACTTGCATCATAAAGATAGTAATTTTCTTTCATCTGGCTCCAGGAATAGGTAACATCTGCGAAAAACACTTTACCCCTGTATCCGATACCACCCGATGCCTGAAACCGTTCACTGTTATTGATACTGGTCTTGTACGGATTACTGAAATATGCAAAACCTCCCCTCAAACGGAAGTTCTGGACCCTCCATTCGGTTCCTATCCTTATATTGCCCCAAGATTGATAAGTGTTTGTGATATCGTTATTTTCATTTTTAAAGGAATAATCTGATGAATGTAAGCGGGCTTGTGAATAATTCACATATTCATAATCGGCGCTTATCAATCCATACGGTCCAAGGATAAAGGCCAGACTCCCGATGGCCCTGAATGGTGTGGTAAGCCGGTAATCGAAGTTCCCGATGGGGGAGAATTGGGTGCTATTCCATTGGCTTGAAGTAAAATTAGACTCCATGCTGCTGTACCATTCATCCCTCATATTCGAATACCAGGTGGGGGTATGCACACTGATTCCAACCCTGAACCAATCTACCGGCCGGTAGATTAATCCTACCTTTAAATTGACACCGGTGCCTGTGGTTTGCAAATGATATTGGTAATTCATAAAATTGAACTCAGGAATGGTATCCGCAACATCGCTTTCCCGGTATAAACTGTTCTCATAATACCGGATAAAGGGGATGCCGATGGTCAGCCCGAAATAGAGCTTATCCGAGAAATTGCCCCCGAAAGAAATATTCATTTCATTGATAGATCCCCAACTGTTTACTTGTTTGCTTTGAAGCACTCCCCCATACCTGGCATCGCAAAAGTACCGGCCTTTGGTTGAATCCCAGTAGACCAGGTTTGTGCCATAAGCAAGACCCATGTCAAACGGATAATCCGTTTCAACCAGGTTTGGAGGCTCACTTTGTGCATTCAAAGTATTCACATAACTTTGCATCATTGAACTGCCCGGGTTAACCCCTTCAATAAAAATACGGTTATTGAAATCATTCTGACGGTTAACTCCAAATCCAATATTAAAACTTTTAAGGCTGTTGCTTTTACTTTTTGAATAAGGCTTAATTGAAAATATGAAGCCCATATTTCCCATTGCGAAATTAACTTTATTATCAGAGGCCATGCTTCCATAATATTCAGATTCCGAACTGCTTATCATGGGTGAAAAAGTCATCGTGAGTTCGGAACTTTGATATAGGCCTATGCCAGCGGGATTTATAGCCAGGGATGAAAAATCTGCCCCAACGGCCCCGTAGGCGCCGCTAAGGCCCATGAAACGGGCCGTCCCTCCATAAAATATCCTGGAATATCGGAGTGCATCCTGAGAAGTCTGGCTTTGAATACGAGGCATTATTATCAATGCAAGTAATACGGATATGATAAGTTTTTTCATAGCAGTTGAGTTTTTATAGCGTTCTTACCTATGCCTTCCGCCTCCACCTGATGAAGGGGAGGAACTTCCGCCACCGGAGCGGGAAGGTGCTGAATAACTGCCTCCGCTTGATCTTGAAGGTGAGGAGTAAGTCCCACTTCCGCTTGACCTGGTTGGAGTGGAATAGCTTTCATTGCTACTTGTTCTTGATGGAGTGGAATAAGCAGGTGATGAGGAGCGTGAATTGGTGGGGGAAGGAGTATAGGATCTTACAGGTGTCCCATTCGTTCTAACAGGATTCTGGATGGTCCTTGTTGTATTTCCCGGAGAAACGTATCGTCTTTGCTCATTGCTTCTGGTTTGCACAGGATTGGAACGTTCGTTGGCATTGCTGTTCGTTACCCTGGAAACCCCTGGATTTTGTGTGCGGGGATTGATGTATTCCTGACTTGACCTTGGCTGACGGTAAACCGGAGAAGAGTAACTTTGGGTTTGCGGGGTGCGCTGAGCCTGGTTGGTAACATTCGGTTTTACATACCTGGGAGCCGGCTGTTCTTTCTGGCGTTGATATTGTGTTGAAACCCTTTGTGAGGAGACTTGCCTGTCAGAGGAAGTTCTTGTGTAATGATACTTCTCCTGATTGCTGGGTAAGCGGTTGGATGACTCCCTGACGGATGGCATGCTCCTTGTATTATTGGTATTGGCCGGGGTTCTTATATTTCTTTCCGGTGTCACCGTCCTGTCGTTTCTTTCAAGTTGCTGCACCCCTTGCTGGCTAACAGATCTTTGGCTCCGTTCCACAGGGTTCCCGATATTTGAGGCCGTTGCACCTCTATGGCCGTAATAATAATTATTGTAGGAATAGTCATAGTAAGGAGGATATCCATAATAACCATCCCAGTATCCATCCCAGTAACCATTCCAGTAACCGTAACCATATCCATAACCACCCCAGTAGGGCCAGGCGTAATATGGATAACCCCATCCCCCGTACCATGGATCATAGCCCCATCCCCATCCTAACCCAAAAGAAAAGGAGGGGTTGTAACAATTTCCCCAGGAGTTTCCAGCCCCGATGTAAATATTTACATCCGGATCCTGGTCTACGAATATCGTGGTATCATAATTGGATGGACTGGTATAAGCCTCGTCATAGTAACTCTTTTTACTTCCGGTATTGCTAAATCTTTTAATTCGGGAAGAATAAGTATAATCGTTATAATCATCTGCCCAGGTTGAGGAACCGGATTTAACTGTGGCCGAGCTATCAGGAGATGTTACGATCTGAGGTTTATCAGAACTCATGGGTTGCGAGGTGTGTCCGGGGCGGATGTTCTTGGATGAAGTATAATAAACATCATCGTTGGCGTTTGAGGCAATGTGCTGGGTGCTCTTGCAGGCAGTGATTATCAGGCTGATGATCACGATGAGGAAAGTTACTTTTTTCATGGCTTGTTCTCCTATTGGTTAGAGGGAGGTTTGAAATTTATTTTAATCGGTATATTTTTCTTACTTTTGTTAATTAGAATCATCTTTATTACAGCAAATTTCATACCAAAAAATAATTATGGCGAAAGATTTTCCAACCCGGGCAGAAAACTATTCTCAATGGTACAATGATTTGGTTATCAAAGCAGATCTGGCAGAAAATTCGGCCGTACGCGGTTGTATGGTGATAAAACCATATGGATATGCGATTTGGGAGAAGATACAGGCAGCACTTGATAAAAAATTTAAAGATACCGGACATTCCAACGCCTATTTTCCCATTTTCATTCCAAAATCATTTTTTTCAAAAGAAGCAAGTCATGTTCAGGGCTTTGCCAAAGAATGTGCCGTGGTTACGCATTACAGGTTGAAAAATTCGCCCGATGGAAAGGGGATTGTGGTGGACGAAGATGCTAAGCTGGAAGAAGAATTGATTATTCGGCCTACTTCGGAGACCATCATTTGGGATACCTACCGGACCTGGATTCAGTCATACCGGGATCTTCCCATACTTATTAATCAATGGGCCAACGTGGTAAGATGGGAAATGCGAACCCGATTATTTCTAAGGACTGCTGAATTTCTATGGCAGGAAGGACATACAGCCCATGCGACCATGGAAGAAGCCGTGAAGGAATCGGAAACCATGCTGGATGTATATGCGGATTTTGCTGAAAACTGGATGGCCTTACCCGTAATAAGGGGAACAAAATCAGAGGGGGAGCGGTTTGCCGGTGCCATAGAAACCTATGCGATTGAAGCCCTGATGCAGGATGGGAAAGCCCTTCAGGCTGGAACTTCGCATTTTCTGGGTCAGAATTTTGCAAAAGCATTTGATGTTAAATTTTTAAACAAGGAGAATCAATTGGATTATGTATGGGCAACTTCCTGGGGCGTTTCTACCCGGTTGATGGGAGCGCTTATCATGGCTCATTCAGATGACCAGGGACTTGTTCTACCTCCCAGGCTTGCACCGGTTCAGGTCGTTATTGTACCTGTTTTTAAAAATCAGGAGCAGTTGGATCTGATTGCTGAGAAGGTGATTCCGATTAAAAAAGCCCTCGAACTGAAAGGAGTTTCCGTCAAATTTGATGATCGTGATACCCATAAACCCGGATGGAAATTTTCTGAATATGAATTTCGCGGGGTCCCTTTGCGGATTACGGTAGGACCCAGGGATATAGAGCAGGGAACAGTTGAGATTGCCCGTCGTGACACCCTGGAAAAAGAAACCCTTCAGATGAGGGATATCGAGAACAAGGTGATTCACCTGCTGGATCAGATTCAGAGCAATCTTTATGAACGTGCTTTGTCGTTCCGGGAAAATAATTCGCATCATGTAGATACATGGGAAGAATTCAAAGATGCGATCGAGAACAAAGGGGGATTTGTTTATGCTCATTGGGACGGAACACGGGAAACAGAGGAAAAAATAAAGGAGGAAACCAAGGCTACCATTCGGGTAATCCCATTGAAGAATGCCCAAGAGGCAGGGAAGTGCATTTATTCCGGTAAACCTTCTACCCAGCGGGTTATTTTTGCCAGGGCTTATTAAGCTCAGAAAGGCTGCACAACCCCTGAACCGTTGATATGTGTATAAACCGTATCGGGATTTCCGGAATAATAGATATTCCCGATCGATCCAATCGTAGCGTCCAGGTATCTTGAGGCATTCACATAGCAATCATTGGATCCATAGTTTTTGATAAAAGTATATCCGGTCAGTAATTCGCTGCATTGGAAGGATCCGAAATCACCGGCATAAACCGAGTTAATGTTACATCTTCCACGGAGAATGAAGTTTGCAGTTCCCATATGCTGAAGGAAGAACCCGTCTTTGATATTAAGTTCAACGTTGATGGTGCCGCAGCCTCCCCATGCATCTACGATGAATATATCCGAAGCTATTGCGTTTGACGAAGTAAGATTCCCGGATGAATTATAAATGACTTTCCACAGGTTTTTTACAGATACATAAACATTGAGGGGACTGTGATAACTTCTCAGCCAATTGCATGTGTTTTGATTATGTATGATCAGAAGGTGGTTTGTCACCTTTGTGGTAATTCCCTGGATAATGTTTTGCCCGCCTTCAACTTTTACTTGATTTACCGTATCCTGTGTCAGGATTAAATTTACGTTATCATTCATGCTGATGCTGTCAAAGTCTCCTACGAACCTTTCCTGAATGATGACCTTCCCGGTATTGGTTATGCAGGCTCCGCCATCCTTTTTACATGACAAAAGAAATAGAAGGAAGGCGACCATTGAAATTACACAAGAAAAAATAAGTGTCCGCATATTATTTAATCGTTTTTTTCCCATAATGTACATCCAGCCTGTACCCCAGTCCCCAGCCTATATAATCGGCCCTTCCCCAATGAACTTTTAACATTACATTGGCGAACAAGTGTTTGGTGATATTATACTGAACCCCAATCTTTTCATAAAAGGGGCCATTGCTTTTTTCCATACCGCCCAGATAGTAACCAAGGTTGATTAAAAATCCCAACCGTCCCATAATCAGTTCATAGGCTGCATTGAGACCCGGTCTTAAAATCTTCAGTTTATTGTCGACAGTCTGGCCTTGCATTTCAAGGATTTTAATGTGTGAAGGGTCGTAGGAAAGATCCAGTCCAAAGCCGACTTTGCTTTTCCTTGAAACCTGGAACAATGTGTTCTGATAGATATGATAGACAAGGTAATTCTCTCCTACCAATGCCTGCATATTTTTCCACCCGACCGATGCCCCGAAATACAATTCCATGGTTTTTCTGACAATGGCCTCATAAGGTTCGACGGGAGGATAAAAACGATCGCCGATCAGTTTATTCTCCTTAACAGGCCTGTACGCCACACCTATATTGAGAAGGGGGACGTTGATTCCGTAATTCGGAAGTTTGAGGGAACCATTGGAAAAATGCTGGAGGCTGATTCCTCCGCTTACCGTAAATGCATAATTGATCCGGTACCTGGCCTCAAACATGAGATTTACGGCAGCATTGAAATGAGAGCCGATGGCTAGATTCTTGTAGTTTATCAGGCGATCGAATTTTTCTGTCAGGTAGCCCAATCCTAAAGCAAACCTGAACCCGAATGTGAAATTAGGATTTTTGTAAAGCGGAAAATTAATAAAGGGCATGAGGGCGTATGCTTGTCCAAGATTGGGATTATAGCCCAGGCCGGAATACATAAGTGTGATACCGATTATCGGGTAATTGAAAGCCCTTTCCCATTTATGTTTACCAAATGTAAGCTGCTGAATACTGATCTCAAAAGCGGGGAAGTGGGCATTAAATATTTCAAGTTCCAGGTGATGGGCATACAGGAACCCATAATGGAATTTCGTTTCAATGAACATATTGGAGGAGAACAGCCTGTGTTCAAATTGGGCTGCAACAGACACAGGCTTCAATAGACTCATCCCCAAAATTACCAGGAATAAAAGACAGCATTTTCTCAGATATTTTTTGTATAGCTTCAAGTAATTGGATTTCCTGGGACAAATTTATTATGAATTGAGCATAATGCTTATTTTTGCCAAAAATATGTCGATGGAAGAAAGTGCAGCAACATTTGGCAAATTACTTCAGATTATGGATGAACTCAGGACTAAATGCCCCTGGGACAAGAAGCAAACGCTGGAAAGTCTCCGATATTTGACCATAGAGGAAACTTATGAATTATCGGATGCCATTCTGGAAAAAAATATGGATGCAATAAAAAAAGAATTGGGAGATCTAATGCTTCATCTTGTATTTTATGCCAGGATTGCATCAGAAACAAACGCCTTTAACATCAATGATGTGATTCAGGGTATCATTGAGAAACTCATCAACCGGCATCCTCATATTTTCGGAAATGTCCAGGTTACAACTGCAAAAGAGGTTCATGATAACTGGGAAAGAATCAAGCTGATGGAAAAGGGCAATAAATCGGTGCTTTCAGGTGTTCCGGGATCTCTGCCGGCTATGGTCAAAGCATACAGAATACAAGAGAAGGCAAGTGGAGTGGGTTTTGATTGGGAGAAACCAGAACAGGTTTGGGATAAGGTTAAAGAAGAACTGGCTGAACTGAAAGAAGCGGTCGAGGACCATGAGGACCATCAAAAAAAGGAACTTGAGCTGGGCGACCTGTTATTTTCCATTGTTAATTATGCACGGTTCATAGATGTTAATCCTGAAGATGCCCTGGAACGGACGAACCGAAAATTTATAAAAAGGTTCAGGTATCTTGAAGAAAATGCGAAGGCAATCAACAAACCGATTCATGAGATGAGCCTGGCCGAAATGGATGTATATTGGAATGCTGCAAAGAAACTTGAGTGACCGGATCACGATCCTTCCTGTCATCACTGTGAGCCCGGAAAGGGAAGATGAATGGATAGAAATGATAAAAGGCGCGGAATACGCGCCTTTTAAAATCAAAGAGACAAAGAATTAATGTTTACTCAGGTATGCAGCAACTCCATCAGCAGTGGCTTTCATACCTTCCTGGCCCTTATGCCAGTCGGCAGGGCACACTTCTCCGTTTTCTTCGAAGAACTGAAGTGCATCAACCATTCTCAGGGTTTCTTCTACACTCCTGCCAAGCGGCAGGTCATTAACAACCTGGTGGCGGACGATTCCCTGCTTATCGATCAGGAACAATCCACGGAAAGCAACCGCGCCACCTTCGAACTCCATACTTCCATCTTCGTTGTAAAGGTATTCTCCGGCGAGAACATCATAGTTTGCCGAGATGGTTTTTGAAAGGTCAGAAACAATAGGGTATTTTACACCCCTGATCCCACCTTTATTGCGATCGGTGTTTAACCATGCCCAATGAGAAAATTTTGAATCGACTGAGCAGCCAACAACTGCTACATCCCGTTTTTCGAATTCTGCAATTTTCTCCTGGAAGGCGATGAGTTCCGTGGGACAAACAAATGTGAAATCCAGGGGATAGAAGAAAAAGACAACATGTTTTTTACCGATATACTGGGAGAGTGAAAATTTTTCGACAAATTCTCCTCCGTTAACTACAGCTTCTGCTTCAAAAGCAGGAGCTTTTTTTCCAACTAATACTGCCATAATGAATGTTTTTAATTTGAATTACTTCTTTTCTGCAAAGATAAGCATTATTTAGAAACATTATCAATAAAATTACTGATTAATATCACTGAAATTAAATTGAATCTGTTCGTTTTTCCTGAAATCAAAAAGGGTAAGTTTACGAATTTCGTAATAGCTTTTCCAGAAGGTCAGAAGTGCATCATAATAGGCTTTCTGGGAGTTATCGGTTTCGATCTGGGCATTGTTGAGATCAAGGATGCTATTGATTTTTCCAATCAGGTAGCGGCCCTTGGTGACATCATAGCTTTTTTTCGCCACGGTATCTGCTTTAGCGGCAATTTTAAGCTGGTTTTGCTGCATGTTAAATTGAAGGACTTTCAGGTAAACATTTCTGCTAAAATCAATCAGTTCCTGTTCCACTGAATTTTTAACGATCTCCTCCTGGGATTGGGCCATTTTTATTTTTCCCCTTGCCACCCCCCAATCCAGAATTGGAATGCTGAGTCCCAGAGAAACCTGGCGTTGGTCCAAAGGATTATGGTAGGCGTCGGGGACAGTCATACCTGTTTGGGTAAGTCCGACCACGGCATTCAGTTCAGCATCGAATCGTCCTTCCAGCTTTGCCCGGTTCACGTCTCTGGCCGCTTCCAGCAATCGTTTGTTAAAGTCCATGGAGGTGGAGGAATTTTTATAAGCAAGGTCTACTGCCTGCTTTGGATCGATCTGAAAGAAAGTTATATCAGAAGGCGGAATAAGTTCGATCCGCACATCATCTTTGATTCGCAGGAAGGATTTAAAACGAAATTGCGCGTTATCCAGCGCAAGGTCTGCATTTTCGACAGCAGCCTGAGCTTTCAGGTAATTCAATTCAAGCTGTAGTAAATCGTTTTCGGCAATTTTTCCAAGCTGATAACGTCCTTTGGCAATGTGATAGAGGGTGTCATAGTTATGCAGGTTTGTCTGAACGATTTTTTTCTCGATCTGTGCCTGAAGAAGATTAAAGAAGAAATTTGTGGCTGAAATGGAAATCTGTTCAATATCCTCCAGGTATTTCTGTTTGGCCTGATTATATTTCAGGGGTTGTATTTTCCGGTTCCAGCGATAGGGGTTATAAGTGAAAAGGGGTTGTTTGAATCCGACATTGACCGGTGTGGTCATGTAAGAGATCGGGTTGGTCGCTTTAAAATTATTTACGCCTTGCAACCCTGAGCTGAGAAATATGGTACCACCGGTAAAGCCAATCTGTTGTGAGAGTGCCAGATTTGCTGAGGCGCTCATATATTGCTGCCTGATATAGCTTTGGGTTCCATCCGGATTGAGATAGGGCGAAAGGCTTTGTTGAACATTCGGTAAGGTGGCATTCAGGTTAAGCATGGGGAGATTGGACGCACGGTAGGATCTGAATTCCCAGTAACTTGAACGGAAAAGCTGCTTGGAGTTAAACGCATCAGGAGATTGAATTTTTGCAATTTCAATGGCATCTTCCAGGGTCAGTTTTCTGATGTTATTTTGTGCACGGGTTCCAAACGAGGTTAAAAGAAGTGTGCAAAGGAAGAGGGAGGAATAGAATTTCATGGCATCGTTTTTCAGCTTATTCGTATCTCAGCGATTCGACAGGATTTTGAGCAGAAGCCCTTTTTGCCGGCATATATCCGAAAATAATACCGACAGAGGCTGAAACTCCAAATGATATAAGAATTGAAAGAGGAGAAACGATGGTCAGGATACCGGTAATTTCAGTAATTAATTTGGACAGGATTAGTCCGAGAATAATGCCGATCAATCCGCCGGTGATACTCAGCATTGTGGCTTCCGACAGGAACTGGGCTGTGATGTCATTTTTTGTGGCTCCGATTGCCTGCCGGATACCAATTTCTTTAATTCTTTCCATCACAGAGGCAAGCATAATGTTCATAATCCCGATACCGCCAACCAGTAAGGAAATGCTTGCAATGGCTCCAAGTACAATGTTGAAAATGTCTTTGGTGCGCTGTTCCTGTTTCAGTAAAAGCTCCGGAACTTTGATTTCCATATCTTCCACGCCCGAATGACGTCTCAGGATCATCTTTTTAAGGATTTCCGTTGTCGGGCCAATCTGGCTGCTTTCTTTCACCTGGACAACGATTTTATCAATCTGGTTTTTTCCGAATTCATTTTGCTGGTCTATCCACATCGAACTCCATCCATCTGAATACAAAGTGCCCCCTTTCAAGGCTGCTGCGGTCACAAGAGTCCGGTCTTTCACCCGGCGCAGCAAGGTCTGAATGGGCGTATAAATAGAATTGTTATAGTCGGAGATTCCAAGGTTGTCAATGCTTCCCTGGCTGACATCACGTTTTTTCAGAACGCCGATAACATGGAACCAGATTTGCCCGCATTTGATATCTTTTCCGATCGGGTTTTCCGTGGAAAAAAATTTGGATTTTATGGTCGGACCGATGATACAGACCGCTTTCCCTTCTCTTAATTGTTCGGTGTTGAACATTTCACCCTCCTCGAGATCGAGGTTGAAAATTCTGAAAAAGTCAGGGGTGACGCCTGTCAGCTTAGTGGAAGCCTTTGTGGCATCTTTCACCACATCGGTTTCGTAAATTATTTCCGGACTTACCGTTTGGACGGTTGGAATGATCTCCTGGATACTGATTGCATCTTTCAGGCTGAGGCCGGGTGAGTACTTTCCCTTATTTTTATCCGTGCTTTGAGCCTGTTGTCCTTCCTGATTGTTATCCTGGCCGGAGGAATTTTTTCCTTTTTCTGATTTTGGAGTGATGATGATGTTGTTCACACCCACCAGTTTCATCTGGTCGATAATTTCTTTCTTTGCGCCGCTTCCAATCGCCATCATGGTAATGACAGCGGCCACGCCAAATATGATTCCGAGCATTGTCAGGATGGATCTGAATTTGTTCAGAAAAACGGCTTCCAGGGCAATGCTGAAAATGTATTTATATCGTTCAAACAAACCATTAGTGTTTAGCTGCCTTTGCAGGCGTTGGCTTAACCTGATATTTCTTAATAATCTCTTTCGACAGCGGAATGATTTTCATTTTCTCTGATTTTTCAGGAGGCACCAGCAATACCTCATCATTTTCCTTCAGACCTGCTTTGATGACGATCTCGTTATCATTGCTTGCACCGATGATAACCTGCTGACGGATGGCAGCCCCCCCGTCTTTTTTATAAACATAAGTGATGCTGTCGGTATTGAAGATGGCTTCAATGGGAATTGAAAGTACGCTGTCGATGATGTTGGTGAGGATGGTATTCTTGGTTGTCATGGCAGGCCTAAGAATAGAGTCAAATTCATTGACCACAATCCTGACTTCATATACTTTGGCATTGGTATTCTGAAGTTGTTCGCCTATGTTGGCAACTTCAATTACTTTTCCTGTGAATTTTTTCTCCGGGAAGGCATCTATTCCGATGGTGACCTTTTGGCCGACTTTTATTTTACTGATATCAATTTCATTGATATAGGTCTTTGAGATCATTTCAGAAAGGTCGGGAAGTTCTGCAACCACGTTATCCCATGCATTGACGGTAGCTCCAACGCCCATTTTACTGCCATCCCAGCTTCGTTTATAAATTACCATTCCGGCTTTGGGAGCCTGCACAGTAAACTGTTTCAGAACATCCATCATTTGTTCGAGTTTACGTTTTGCCTGGTTATAGGAAGCAGAAACTTCCTGCATATTTGCAACTGCTTTCTGGTAACGGAGTTTATAATTTTTTTCAGCTTGTTCATAAGCACGCCCTGATTTTTCAAGATCGATCTGAACCTGACGGATGGTAGCAGGAGGTTCATATTTTGATTGCTCAAGCGTGATTTTCTTTTCTTCCAGGGCATACTGAAGGTTGATCAATTCATCCCTGGCATTGCGGAGTTCGAGAGATGTATCCAGCCTGGTTTTGGTCATTTGAGACTCCAGCTTTTCAAGGTTCGTTTCTTCGTCTTTCATTTTGTTGGAGATCTCTGTCCGGTCGAGGGTGGCCACATACTGTCCAGAGTCGACAACGGTTCCATCAGCGATGATATCCTGGATTTTTACCTGCCAGATTTGTATTTGACGAAGGGCTTGGGGACCATAGATTTTTTCAGAGCTTTTCGCGATCAGTTCCCCGGTAGTGGTCACTTCGATCGGGAAGTTGCCTTTTTTAACCTTGGCGGTGATCTGCTGATTCGAATCGCTTTTCGAAAAGAAAAAATATGCAATGATTGCCAGCGCAAGAATACCGGCAATAATCAGGAGGGATTTTTTGCGCATCATAAGGATGGTTTAGAAAAGTTACGGCCTTAGATATCAATATTGGCGTAGCGTGCATTTTTTTCGATAAACTCCCTGCGGGGCGGAACATCATCTCCCATCAGCATGGAAAAAATCCGGTCGGCTTCCGTTCCGTTTTCAATCATTACCTGACGCAAAGTCCTGAATTCAGGGTTCATGGTAGTCAACCACAATTGTTCTGCATTCATTTCACCCAGACCTTTGTATCTCTGGATATGAACAGCGCTTTCTTTTCCGCTCCCTGCCATTTCAGAAGTAATCCGGAGCCGTTCGTCTTCCGTCCAGCAATATTTCTGAGCATTTCCTTTTTTAATAAGATAGAGGGGGGGGGTGGCAATGTAAACATGTCCGTTTTCTATCAGTTCTTTCATATAGCGGAAGAAAAAGGTCAGGATCAGGGTGGCAATATGGCTTCCATCCACATCGGCATCCGTCATGATAATAATTTTATGATAACGCAGCTTTTCAAGATTTAGTGCTTTGCTGTCCTCTTCGGTGCCGATACTGATACCCAGTGCTGTAAAAATATTTTTGATTTCCTCGCTTTCGAATATTTTATACTGCATGGCTTTTTCCACATTCAGGATTTTTCCGCGTAAAGGCAGAATGGCCTGGAATTTCCTGTCGCGGCCTTGTTTCGCAGTACCTCCGGCAGAATCTCCCTCAACCAGGTAGATTTCGCATTGAGCAGGGTCGTTTTCAGAGCAATCGGCCAGCTTTCCCGGTAGTCCGGAGCCTGAAAGAACATTTTTGCGCTGAACAAGTTCCCTCGCTTTACGGGCAGCATGGCGGGCGGTGGCTGCAAGGATGACTTTGTTGACGATGGTTTTTGCTTCTTTTGGATTTTCTTCCAGGTAATTCGTAAGCATTTCACTGGTAAGCTGGTCAACCACGCCCATGACCTCATTGTTGCCGAGCTTTGTCTTGGTCTGACCCTCGAACTGAGGTTCCTGAACTTTCACAGAAATAATGGCTGTAAGTCCTTCGCGGAAGTCATCCCCGTTGATATCGAATTTAAGTTTTGAAAGCATTCCGGTTTTATCGGCATAACTTTTCAGGGTACGGGTCAGCGCCCTGCGGAACCCGGCCAGGTGAGTGCCTCCTTCATGGGTGTTAATATTATTTACATAAGCATGAATGTTTTCGGAAAAGGAGGTATTGTATTGCATGGAAATCTCAAGAGGGATATTGCTTCTTTCTCCTTCCATTGAAATGGGTTCAGGAATCAGTTTCTCACGGTTTGCATCCAGGTAATTGATAAAGTCGCGCAATCCATTAATGGATAGGAAGGTCTCGTTTAAATAATTTCCGGATTCATCTTTCTCCCGCTCATCAGTGATGGTGAGGGTAATCCCTTTGTTCAGGTAAGCAAGTTCCCGCAGACGGGAAGAAAGGATTTCAAAATCAAACTTTTCAACAATGAAAATCGTATTATCTGGTTTAAAAGTAACATGGGTTCCGTTTTTGTCAGTATCCCCGATGGTTTTTACTGCATACATTGGTTTTCCGAATTCATATTCCTGCTGGTAAACTTTCCCATTCCGGTGAATCACTACTTTTAAATTTTTAGAGAGTGCATTCACAACGGAAACGCCAACCCCATGAAGTCCCCCTGAAACTTTATAGCTGTCCTTATCGAATTTACCCCCTGCATGGAGGACAGTCATGACAACTTCCAGGGCTGATTTTTGTTCTTTTTCATGAAAATCGGTAGGGATTCCCCTGCCATTATCAATTACTGTAATGGAATTATCTTCATGCATGATGACCTCAATCCGGGTACAGTATCCTGCGAGAGCTTCATCAATTGAATTGTCAACAACTTCATATACAAGGTGATGAAGTCCTTTTGTGTTCACATCACCAATATACATGGCAGGCCTTTTTCTGACGGCTTCCAGCCCCTCTAAAACCTGAATATTTTCAGCAGTATAACTCTGACTTGCCACTTCTTTTTCTATATCTGTCATAATCAATCAATTATATTTTTTCAACAACCAAACAAAGGTACAAAAAATAGGAATACAGAAACTAAGAAAACATCAGGAAAATCAGGGATTTTATTAACAAAATACGGTTCAAAAATCAGGATAATTTCTGAACAATGATTTCTGCTGCCTTACCCGTTCCGAATTCATTTTTCCGGGGGGCGACCGGGGTGGGTGCGCTGACAGCAAGGGCGATCATTCCAGAATCTGTTGTTGCAACAGTATTCCATTGATCGTGAAGGGTTTCCACCCATTCAGTCTCTGTACGAAGGGTGATACATTGCTTACCCAGGAAATAAGCTTCCTTTTGTAATCCGCCAGAATCAGTCAGCACTTTGGAAGCATCAAGGATCAACTTTATCATTTGCAGATAACCAGTGGGCGGGATGAGTTGCAGATTAGCCGGCAAAGGTTCCAGATCTTCAAGAATTTTTCTGGTTCTCGGATGGACAGGAAGAAGGATATTCTGTTTTAAGGAGGAGAATGCCAGAAGTATATTTTTGAGGTTCTCAGGATTATCGGTGTTTTCTGCCCTGTGTATGGTGGCGAGCAGGTAATGATCCGGAATGCCGGCGGTTTTGAATTTTTCGGAGTTTTCCTGCACCCGGTTCTTGTAAAAAAGGATGGAATCGAGCATCACGTCACCTGAAAAACAACTCATGCCGGCCAATCCCTCATTTTTAAGGTTATTCATTGCGGTTTGGGTGGGGGCGAACAGCAGATCAGAAATACGGTCTGTGACAATTCTGTTGATTTCTTCCGGCATTATCCGGTTAAAACTTCTCAGTCCGGCTTCCACATGGCCCAATGGAATATGAAGTTTTGCAGCTACCAAAGCGCCGGCCAGTGTTGAATTTGTATCACCATATACGAGGGTCCAATCTGGTTTTTCACGGATCAGGGTCTCTTCGATCCCTTTCATCATGGCCCCAGTCTGAACGGCATGGCTTCCGGAACCTACTTCCAGGTTGTAATCGGGAGCTGGAATGTCGAGATCGCGAAAGAAGATTTCTGACATGTTTTCGTCGTAATGCTGGCCCGTATGGACCAGTATTTCTTCCATATCAGGTTTGGCACGAAGTATCCTTGAAACAGCAGCAGCTTTAATAAACTGTGGTCTGGCGCCGACGATGGTTACGATTTTCATACATTTAAATAAAAACAGCAGTTCTGTAAGCGGGATTCTGTTTCCCGGGTTAAAATCCGGGACACCTGTCATTTATCTGCGCCGGCTGTCACCAGCCTGCTGTAGCGACCTACCCTCCAGCATTGGGCGAGCAACCCTTAATTGCTGGTATACTTGGTCTTTCAACCCATGAGGTTTACCCCTCAGCCTGGTCACCCAGGCTGACCGTGGTCTCTTACACCGCGTTTTCATCTTTTCCGCGGCCTATTCAACCCTAAAGTTGTATAGGTCAAACGGTAGTTGTTTTCTGTGGCACTGGCTGTTCCCGATCTAAGATCCGGACCTTCCCGTTAGGAAGCATGGTGCTCTGTGTTGTCCCGACTTTCCTCCACACCTTTTGTATGGCGACAAGCCGAACTGCTGTTCCTGCAAAAATACAAAAAAATCCTGTTATTCTGACTACCTTTGCCACCATGAAAGATCTGAGTTATGGCAATGAGGGTAAGCTGATCTTCAGGTTTGCGATTCCGATGTTGCTCGGAAATGTATTTCAGCAGATGTATAATGTAGTCGACAGTATTGTCGTCGGGAAATTTATCGGAAAAACCGCACTCGCGGCAGTTGGTACTTCTTCACCCATCATTTTTCTGTTAATATCCTTCATCATAGGCATTACCATGGGGTTTACCATCGTTGTATCCCAGTATTTTGGCGCCAAGGATCTTCAGAAAGTAAAAAAGGCCATCAACACCCTGTATATTTTTTTATTTTTTACTTCTTTGACTGTCAGCATTGCAGGAATTTTTCTCAGCGATTTTATTTTCCGGGTCATTGATCTTTCTCCCGAGATCATTCCCCAGGCCAGGGTATTTCTGACAACCTTTCTTGCCGGATTGATATTTTTATTTGGATATAACGGGACTTCTGCAATTTTAAGGGGTTTGGGTGATTCCAAGACTCCTTTGTATTTTCTGATGGGTTCTGTGGTATTGAATATTTTATTGGATTTACTTTTTGTCCTTGTGTTTCACTGGGGGGTCGGCGGGGTAGCGATTGCAACGGTCATTTCGGAAGCTGCTGCCTTTTTCACCCAGATTTTATATCTGAACCGATATCATAAGCTGGTGAAATTCTCATTTAAGAATCTTCACTTTGACTGGGATATTTTCAATAAAAGCATCCGTATCGGATTGCCCACCGGGTTCCAGCAAACTTTTGTTGCGGTTGGCATGGTTGCCTTGTACTGGATCGTTAACCAGTTTGGGGTGGATGCCAACGCTGCATACAGCGCTGCCGGAAGGATTGACAGTTTTGCAGCCTTACCGGCCATGAGTTTTGCAGTTGCCTTATCCACATTTGTCGGACAGAATCTCGGAGCCAACCGGCCTGACCGGGTGAGGGCAGGTTTCAGGGCGACCCTCATTATGATTTCGGCACTTACGTTGGTGATTTCCTCCCTCATTGTGTTCTTTGCCCGTTTTTTAATGCAGGTTTTCACGGATGATCCGGTTGTAATAGATATCGGGCATGATTACCTGGTCATTATCGGCGTTTTCTACCTGCTCTTTGCAGTCATGTTTGTGATCAATGGCGTGCTGAGAGGTGCGGGAGATACCCTGATTCCCATGTTCATCAGTTTATTTTCGCTGTGGATCATAAGAATTCCGGTCGCTTATTTGCTGTCAAAACACACATCGATGGGTGTCCACGGTATCTGGTGGTCGATTCCGATAGGATGGTTCACCGGAATGGTGCTTTATTATCTGTATTATCTGACTGGCCACTGGAAGAAAAAATCGGTAATCAAATATAATGCTGAAGGACTGAGGGAAGATTAGCCGGGTCAGGATAAGAGCTGATCCAGAATCGCCGATAGATGTCCGGTAAGTTCTTCCCTGGAATATTTCTTGATATTTTTTATTTCAGAGACAAGTTTACCGGTTTTATACAAGGTATATAATTGAAGGATGTTTTTCTTCATTCCTGCTATATCCTGAAATCCGGATATAAGTCCTGCTTCCGTTTCGTTCATGATCAGAGCAGCATCACCGTCGACAGGACCAAGACAAAGAATAGGCCGGCCGGAAGCCATATATTCAAAAAATTTTCCCGTGAGGATCATTTTAGCGTTGGGAGTATTGTTGATAATCAGCAGAAGAACCTGTGATTGCCTCTGGCAACGTATGACTTCCTCGTGAGGCAGATAATCAATTCTCCTCAGATAAGTCATCAGTCCCATTGATTTGATGGTTTCCGTGACAGAAAAATCAACTTTACCCACCAGTTTGATTTCAAGATCTGAAGAAAATTCTGGAATTTCATCGATCATCGATTTCAGGGCTTCCCAAAGCGCAAGTGGATTTCTTGTACTGACAAGGGTTCCGATGTGTGCAATTGAAAATTTTTCATCTAACAAGGGTTTTTCCGGTACAGAATCGTCCGCATCATATCCATTGGTAATCACTTCATATTGCCGGGGGAAAATATGAACCATATCCTCAGCCATTCCATGGCTTATCAAAGTCACTGCTCCGGCAGTTTTCAAGACTTCCATTTCCAGTTTCCTGTGTTTTTTATCCGCCCGTGAAGTCAGTTTTAAATCTTTGTAAAAGTCGATATTGGTCCAGGGGTCGCGAAAATCAGCAAGCCAGGGAATATGAAATTTTCGTGCAAGGGGCATTGCGATCAGGTGCATGCTATGCGGAGGTCCGGTGGAAACTAAAGCTTTGACGGGATTTTCCAGCAAGTAACGGGAGAGATAGGCTATAGAAGGTTTTATCCAGAATTTCCGAGCATCCGGAATAAAAAAGTTCCCTCTGATCCAAATGGATAAATGCTCCAGAAGCGGATTTCTTTTCGTTTCTGAAAGGAAAGCCGCATTTATTTTATCTTCTTTTTTCTGTCCCTGAAGCTTTTTATAGGTTCCATACGGTTCCCAAATTGGCTGCCTGATCACTTCAATCCCTTCCGGGATATCTTTTGCAAGAGAATGATCGGTTTCAGGATATTCCGGATTGGCAGGGGTATAGACGATGGGTTCCCATCCGAATTTCCTAAGGTATTTCACGAATTTAAGCCAGCGTTGAACCCCGGCTCCTCCGCTGGGTGGCCAGTAGTAGCTTATGATAAGGACCCGGTTCATGCCTTTGTTTTCCTTGTTCTCAGGATTTCTGTAAAAGCCAGAACCAGGATCAGTGCGATCAGTGCAATAGAGCTGAAAAGTGATATTTTCTCACCTATAAAAAAGGCTTTTGGCTCAAATTTGAATATAACTTTATGATCACCTGCCGGGAGAACCATTGCCCTCAGAACGTAATCAGCCCTGAAATGCGGTGTGAGGTTTCCGTCAACATAGGCATTCCATCCTTTGGGATAATAAATTTCCGAGAAAACAGCCAGGGCAGGATTCTTTGACTTGTAGCTATATGAAAGTGCATTGGGAGCGTAAGTATCCAGCCGGATAAAATCCAGGCTGTCCTTTTCCGGTTTTTCATTTCCGAGCAAAGGAGCAAATTGCTTATCGATGACCGCAAGGGAATCTGGTTTAAATCCCGTCAGCGCTTTAAGTTCTGAATCAGCATTTTCGACAAGCTGATAGGCGTTAACAAACCATGCATTTCCCAAAGCCCCGGGATTGTACTGTGCCACGGGATTCCTTTTCTGGTCGGGAACAATAAAATATCGGGTATTCAGCATATCAAGGACTGCCATATTGTTTTTACTGATATGGCTGTCGAAAAGTTCCTGGTACCTTCTTAATTTTGCGCCATGGTAACCGCCCAGGGATTTATGAAAGTAAGAGGTACTGGCATCCCGTAAAGGATCGAGGGTAAGGTTTAAAACTCTGTAATCCGGGTCTTTATCCTGGAGAATCTGGTTGTCGGCATTCGTCGGTTCATACGGATTTGCAACCCTTGATTTGGCAGCGAAGCTGTCATTGTTCACATACCGCTTATTCACGGTGTACATATCGGCAAGGAGAAAAACAACCAGAGCCATATAGGCATATTGCTTTTTGAGTTTATTGAAAATGAGCGCCCAGATTACTCCTGCTGCCAGAAGGATGAAGATAAATGAACGAAGTGCATCCATTTTCAGCAAACTCAGCCTTTCATCCCTGAATGCCTGCATAAGCCAGTCGGGAAACTGATATTGTTTCTGGTAGTAAGCATCCTGGGAGCCTGAAAAATCAAGGAAAGCTCCAGGAAAAATTACGAAAAACAGACATATCCCTGCTACAACGCCAAAGGAAATTTTCAGATATTTAAACAAGGTTTTCTGTTCAAGCTGCTTATCCACAATTACTTTTACTGCAAGAATACCGAGCAATGGCATGGTAAACTCTGCGATCACGAGGATCATGGAAACCGCCCTGAATTTATTGTAACCCGGAAGATAGTTGAGAAAGAAATTGGTGAATGACATGAAATTATGTCCCCACGAAAGGAGGATTGAAAGGATGGTGGCAGATAAAAGCCACCATTTGAGCGGGCCTTTCAAAATGAATAGACCCAGGATGAAAAGAAAGAAGATGATGGCCCCGATGTAGACCGGGCCACTTGTAAAGGGTTGATTTCCCCAGTAAAGGAAAGGCAAGGCCTGGCTTGTGAATTGCCGGATTGATCCATCATCGATGCCATTTGCTTTCATGGCTTCCGCGACTTTTGAATTTTTACTGACCATTGCACTGGAAGATCCACCATAGAAATCAGGGATGAGGAGGGTCATGGTTTCCCCGATTCCGTAACTCCATTGGGTGATATAATCCTTATCCAGACCCGAGGTTCTGTTAGCCTTTTCAGTGGTCAACTCCGATTTTCCGCGGATGGTATATTTACTGTATTCATAGGTCGCCCATAAGCTGGTCAGGTTGGTCAGTATGGCAAAAACCAGGGCGATTATCATAACCACAACAGCTTTAACATAGGGAAGGAAAAGTTTATCGCGGAAAGCGTATAATAATTTGAAAAAACCGAGAAGGATCGCAATAATTCCAAGGTAGTAAGTGATCTGGGGGTGGTTGGCCTGAACTTCCAGGGAGAGTGCAAGCGCCATAAGGATTCCTCCCCAAATATATTTTCCCCGGAAAGAGAGGATCATTCCTGCAATGACAGGCGCCATGTACCCGATGGCATGGGCTTTGGAGTTATGCCCCGCATCAATGATAATAAAGAAATAGGATGACATGGCAAATGCTATTGCCCCTGCTGCCGACAGCCAGGGGTCGGCTTTCAGCACCAGCATCAGGATGAAAAAGCCCAGGAAATAAAGGAAAACGAGGTTGGCCGGATGAGGAAGTCCCAGGCTTAAAATATTATCCAGATACCCGATCAGGTTAGCGGTGTACTTGACTGAAATCTGGTAGGCAGGCATACCTCCGAACATGGAGTTGGTCCATAAAGCCTCTTTCCCGGTCTGAGCCCGATAGTCGGCAATTTCTTTTGAAGCGCCCTGAAAATGCACAATGTCGCTCTGAAGCATCTTTTTGCCTTCCAGTAAGGGGCTGAAGTACACCAGGGTAATCATCAGAAAGATAACAATGGCGGTCCCATAAGGCAGGATTTTTTTAAAGTCAAAGTTTTTCATAGGGGAAACTTATTGGGTCGGGGTTAATTGAAATAAAAAAAGAAGATAAATCAGCATTATCTTCCTTTTTATACAAAGTTGTAAAAAAAATCCGGTTTTTGAATCAAAAAGCGAATATTTATTCCTTATCTAATTTTTCGTCAGATACAGTAAGTTTTTTTCTTCCTTTGGCTCTTCTGGTGGAGAGTACTCTGCGTCCGTTGGCAGTTGCCATCCTTTCCCTGAAACCATGCTTGTTTTTCCTTTTCCTGTTTGATGGCTGGTAAGTTCTTTTTGTCATTGTTACTTATTTTTGGGAGTGCAAATTTACAGATTTTTTATTTAACACCAAATTTCGATCATATTTTAATGAATTTCTTTACCATGGTTTCATTTT
>Ga0265593_1000440_pt1 | contig 23318 bp, 19 predicted proteins | sample saktaG_8_FD_190136 | JGI IMG/M metagenome (GOLD analysis project Ga0265593, IMG submission 190136) | Saline water microbial communities from Sakinaw Lake, British Columbia, Canada - sak_2011_5_24_36m | ecosystem: Environmental > Aquatic > Non-marine Saline and Alkaline > Saline ...
GCTCAAGACTTTAGATCTGGTCTTTGGGTAAAAGATGGCAATAGTTTTGTGAACGTTGAAGATGTGCTGCCTGACGCGACTTTATTGAACATTCATATTTATGAGTTTGATAAGAGCTTTAAGCTTCTCATGATTAGTAACGCTAAAAGCGGTCAATTTGAAAATGATACATGGAATCTTAAATCTGTATCAAAAACCTATTTTGATACAGACAGCTCTCATATAGAGCAATCGGCAGAGGCCAAGTGGCGCTCGCTCATTCGCCCAGAGTTGCTTAATGTGTTATTGGTGCTACCAGAAAGAATGTCTGCATGGAACCTTTATTCCTACATCAAACACTTAAGCAATAACAAACAAAAAACCACGCGTTATGAAGTCGCTATCTGGGGTAAGCTTATTTATCCGCTAGCCTGCATGGTGATGGTGATATTAGCTTTGCCTTTTGGCTTTATTCAGCAGCGTGGTACTGGCACAAACAGCAAAATATTATTGGGCATTATGCTCGGCGTGATGTATCAAATTCTAAATCGCGTGTTTGTCCATTTGGGCTTATTGAACGACTGGCCACCATTGTTTAGCGCTATTACACCAACGATTTTATTTTTAATCGCTGGGCTAACTATGCTGTATTACGTGGAACGTAAATGATGCGTGTTTTGAGTAATCTATCATGCAAAAACAAGTGATCTTTATCAAAGATTGCCCATAGAAATCCTAGTCCAAATAACATTAAACTCACGCAAGCGAGAATATATCTTGCGATTGCCACTTTAATTGTGAGCAATTGACCATTTTGGCTCACCAACTTGAACTGCCAAGTTTGCATCGCTAGCGTCTGACCCGCTTTCCTCCAGCACCAAATAAAATATGTGCCTACGGACAAGCCTAGAATCACCTGCAAAGCGTAACGTTTAATGCCATGCGTGGCATCGCCCGCCAACCATAAAAAAGCCAGAGCGCAGGCGAACGCCAGCGCAATTACCACCAGCGCATCATAAATAAGGCAAGCAGCCAGTTTAATTAAACTTGGCTTAATTAAACTGGCTGCTGTGTTTGGTACCGCTGGATTAGTTTGCATAATAACGATCAATATTGCGTCTATAAGGTTCAGGGGTTATTGGTGTATTCGTATTGCGTCATTACAATTCAAGGTCGAAATCACAGTCGAAGCGTGATTAAGGTGAGAAAACACCGAAAAGACCATCAAAAAACATACTCTGGGAAGCCCGTCCCTATTGGCTCGCAGAGCATCTGTTTTAACGTATTTTTGCTATATTTTAAACATTTATTTAATATACCCGTCACACAACGCACTGGCTTAGCGCTTTCGGCGCATTGAAATCAGTTTAGATCGGCATCCGTATAAATATCTGGCGATTCACTGCGCAACTTGGCGCGTTCAGCCTCCGACAAGCCCTGATATTGCATCCACTTTTTACGTAACTCATTTTTTTTATCCGCAGATAATGACTGAAATTGCTGATGCTTCTTTCTGGCATTTTCGCGTTCATAAGGTGTCATGCGACTCCAATTGGTCAGCCGTTTTTGCACTAAATCCTGCTTGGTCGGATTCATTTTTGGATAATCGCGAGCAATATCTAGCATTCTTTCACGCTGCCACGGACGTAAAGTATCCCATTCCGAAGCCAGCGGATTAAGTACCTGTCGCTGCTCACTGCTTAACTGTACCCAAGTGAGGTCGACATCTGCCGCTAACGCGATATTATTCAATAACAGCCCGCCTAGCATTAGGCCCAACAATAATATACCACTAACTTTTAATCTGTTTTTGAAACTAACCATGTATCAAACCCCTTATCTGCGTATGCTTCAGGTGGCAAATCAGAGGCCAGCAAAAATGCATCACTATTTTCTAAATTAGTATTACTTCTGAAATGTTGTGCCGCATAAAAAGCCAATAGCATTGCCGCGACGACTACGGCGGTAGTCATTGTACGATGATGCTCAACCCGATCGCCAAACCATGCTAACACACCGCTATGGTTAGCTATTTGCTGGCGCGCCAATTGTCTGAGCGCCAAGCCCCGCGCATCAGACAATCGCTTTGCCGTTACCGCAGTTAAATGTTGCGCATGGTCATCTAACAGATCAACCACATAATGCGCTACTTGCGATTCGGTTAAATCGTTAGCTTCGAGCATATTACGGTCTAATTCACCATTCAATTTATCTACATTATCTTCACTTGCATTCATCTTAGTCTCCTAGCTTTTCTAACCATTGTTTGTTACTTTGGCGCTCGATATGCCAAGCTCATCTAAAAAGCACTACTATTCAGTCCATTTTTCGCGCCACAAACACCCCGTCTTACTAGGCACTAAAGTGCTTGCAAAGTCGAAAGGCGTTATAGCATATACGTTGAAAAATAAATGACTAGAGCTCCTCTAAACCTTGTTTTTTAATGCTTTCGCCAGCGAGTGAACCGCGCGCGAACAGTGCGTTTTAACGCTACCGTCTGAGCAGCCCATCACTGCGGCCGTTTCAGCCACCCCCAACTCTTCCCAATAACGCAATATAAAGGCTTCTCGTTGACGTGCAGGTAACTTTTCTAAGGCACGCTCAACCAGTTGAGTGGTTTGACTCCGCGCAAGTTGAGCCGATGGCTCATCACTACCGTCCTCAACATCAATCGTTTCTAGCGGATCACGCTCATCGCCATTTTCAGCACTGCCGCCAAATGAAGATAATAAAGTGGTCCATAGGTTGCGTACTTTTTGCCTGCGCCAATAATCGCGCATGGTATTTTGCAAAATACGCTGAAAAAGCATAGGGAACTCTGCCGTTGTCTTGTCAGCGTATTTTGTTGCCAGCTTCATCATCGCATCTTGTACGATGTCCAGTGCGGCGTGATCGTCGCGCACGGCATAAGCCGTCTGCTTAAATGCCCGACGCTCTATTGATTCAAGGAAATCTGAAAGTTCTTTAGCTGTTGCCATTGTTAAATACTATTACCATGATGCTAATTTATTATTCAATAACTAAAAATTAGCTAAGGCCTTGAAAGCCTACTTAATTATCGATGAAGTATATCAGGTTTACATTTTGCACTAATGCCCAAGGTTAGATACAATCATAGCAATTCAATCGTTGAGTATATAGCATGTGGAAATACATTTTCTTCGGGCTTATCATCTGGCTTGGTATTTATATATTCAAGCAAAAGCAGGCTCCATCTAACACGCCCAAAGCCAACGACAACCTTAATACTGCTGATAAGGTAGAAGATATGGTGCAATGTACCACTTGTGCTGTGCATTTACCTCGATCAGAAGCTTTTTTAGTTGGCAGTACTTTTTATTGCAGCAAGGCACATATTCAAAGCAAATGAGTTTTTTTAACTTCTCTCCAAAAGTAGGTTTATTAGGTCACGATAAATTATCGATATCGCAACATAGCCAACCGCTGCAAGTGCGCGCGATTAATGTTCTCAACCTCTTTCGCTTCAGCCTTAGTCTACTTTTTGTTTTTGTTTACATTTTCTTGGGTAAAGACTACTTTTTTGATAAAGGTGATGCACTACTGTTTTTTAAGGCATCTAGTACCTACTTGCTGTTTAGCGTCGCCATACTGCTCATCAGCCTACTCAAATCAGCCCCGCATAAAATCGCTTTGCCATTGCAAGTTATTATCGACATTGCTTTCGTTATATTACTCATGTTCGCTGCTGGCGGCATTCAGAGTGGTTTAGGGCTTTTTCTCATCGTGATTATTGTCACTGCCAGCCTAGTGAGCAATGGCCGCTTAGCCTTATTTTATGCGGCCATTGCCACCATAGGCTTATTGTTGGAACAAAGTTATCGAATGATAGTAGGGGAGTTATCTGCAGCCACCTATACACAACCCGTAATATTAAGTGTGAGTTGCTTTGCCACCGCAGGGCTAGCCTATAGCCTAGTAAAGCGCATGCATCGAAGCGAAGCACTCGCTTCTGCACGCGGCATTGATCTTGAGAATTTAGAACAAGTGAATGCGCTTATTACCCAGGAAATGCAAGATGGTGTGATTGTGGTAGATAAAGATCTAAATATCCGCCACTATAATATGCGCGCTACCTCCCTATTATCTTTACCAAAAAAGAATACCGCCGCCATTACCTTATTGAATAGCGCCCCTGAAATCGCGGCTAAATTTTATGGCTGGATGAACGGTGAAGATACGCAGAACAACACCATCACGTCATTTGCTAATCGAGAATTAAAGCTTCGATTTATGCCACTAAATCAAGCGCAATACTCACTCACTGACGGTCAGGACTTAAACCGTGACTTAGCTTTAAGCCGTAGCTTGGGTGCTGTCATCTTTATTCAAGACTGGAGCCAGATACAATCAATTGCGCAACAAGCTAAATTAGCGGCACTGGGCAGATTAACCGCTAATATTGCGCATGAAATTCGCAATCCACTCAGTGCGATTAGTCATGCAAACCAGTTACTGCAAGAAGATGAAGTCTCTGGTTCTACAACGCGAATTTTAAAAATTATTGAAGATAATATTCAGCGTATCGACCAAATCATTAAGGATGTACTTGAGCTTAACAGGCGAGACCGTACGCACCAAGAGCAGATTGATTTGAGCAAGTTTTTACCTGATTTTTATAATCAGTTCTGTGCAGTTGAAAAAGTGGCCACTTCAAACTTTCAATTAGAACCTTGCTTGCAAAACCGAATTATTGCCTTCGACCAGCGCCACTTAACGCAAATCTTATGGAATCTTTGCAAAAATGGCTGGGAGCACAGCCAAAAACAAAGCAATAGCCTGAGATTACGCTGCCTTAAAATCGGCAATAACAGCTTAAACATTGAAGTAGTAGATGATGGGGCTGGCGTGGCGCAACTAGATAGCAGTAAATTATTTGAACCTTTTTACACCACAAAAACAACGGGTACTGGCTTAGGACTTTACATTTCACGAGAGTTAGCTGTAGCCAATGGTGCGAACCTAGAATATCAGTCGCGCCATCAAGCCAGCGCGTTTATCATCCATCTCAAAACTTTGAATTAATAAGGGCATAATAGCGCATGACAAAAAAACCAACATGCCTAATCGTCGATGATGAAACTGATATTCGCGAGCTACTAACGATGACCTTAGAGCGGATGGATATTGAAACTTTCAGTGCCAGTGGCGTTGACGAAGCAAAATCACTGCTCAAGCAACGCCAATATGGGCTATGCCTCACCGACATGCATATGCCTGATGGCTCAGGCTTAGATTTAGTGCATTACATCAGCGAATTTTATGCTGGCTTACCTGTTGCCGTGATAACCGCACACGCCAACGCAGAAAACGCAGTATCTGCGTTAAAGGCTGGAGCCTTTGACTACTTAAGCAAACCAATTTCTTTAAAGCAATTGCGCCCCGTGATTGAGTTTGCGCTCAAACTTCCTGCACAATCTAGTGCCAATACCACCAATACTCTAGAGATGATAGGCGAATCCGAACCGATTCAGTATGTACGCAGCATGATTGCTAAGTTAGCGCGTAGCCAAGCGCCAGTGTATATCAGCGGCGAATCTGGCAGCGGTAAAGAACTCGCGGCTAAACTGGTTCATAAAAATAGCTCGCGAGCCGAAGGTGCTTTTATTGCCGTAAATTGTGGTGCAATACCAGAAAACTTAATGGAAAGTGAGTTCTTTGGCTACAAAAAGGGTGCATTTACTGGTGCCAATCAAGATAAAGAAGGCTTATTTCATGCGGCTAGTGGCGGCACTTTATTTTTGGATGAAGTTGCGGACTTGCCACTCGCCATGCAAGTAAAATTGCTGCGCGCCATTCAGGAGAAAAAAGTACGTATGGTGGGTGGCACCAATGAATACGTGGTAGACGTGCGCATTATTAGTGCCACACATAAAAACTTAAGTGAAATGATGGATGCTGGCTTGTTTCGGCAAGACTTATATTATCGACTCAACGTGATTCAGCTCAAAATGCCTGCTTTACGCGATCGCCCAAGTGACATTCCATTATTGGCCAAGGTGTTGATGGCCAAGCTATGTTCCAGTATGAATATTACTGAACCCCTAATTGATAGCGCAACGCAGGCCTACATCTCAAAGCTGCAGTTTCCAGGCAATGTGCGCGAGCTAGAGAATATGCTAGAGCGCGCGCTGGCGATGTGTGACGGGAAAACCATCACCCTTGATGACTTAATGCATCAAGATGAGCTTAGAGGCGAAGTGGCGTTAAGACGTATAGAAAAACTATCTTTTGACCATGACCAGTCCTCGGAAATAAGCTTGTCGGCCTATCTTGATGACATTGAAAAAAGGGCGATTATTAATGCTTTAAATAAAGCGAATAATAATAAAACCGCTGCCGCAAAATTACTGGGTGTTAGCTTCCGAACGTTGCGCTATCGATTGGCTAAACTAGAGTTAGCAAAAGATAATGATGCTGATCTTGATGACGATAATTGATTAACGCTCAACTCATTGAAGCTCAAGCAATTGAGCCTCAATGCGGTTTATATTTAACGAGCGTTAGCCAACAAGGCTTAGCTGAACACCAACACTAAATAAGTAATATACATCGCACCATTTACCAGCAAATGCCACACTCTAATGCCACCTTTTGCCACCAAATAACGTAGCCAGATTGCCGCAAGCATAGTCATAGCGATGCCTAACACCACCTCTTGGCGTGGTGCCCACGGCGTGAGCATAATACCGATTGCGGGTAATAAAGTGCCTTGGAATACCATTGCGCCTGTGATGTTACCAAAAGCTAAGGTGTCTTTGCCTTTACGTATCCATAAGATGCTGTTCACTTTTTCAGGTAACTCTGTGGCAATAGGAATAATCAATAAAGATAACAATAAGGCCGAAATACCAAGAATATGTGCCGCTGCTTCAACGCCGTTAATAAAGCCTTTGGCTCCGGCAATCAACAAAGCCACACCCAAAATCAACTGCAACACAATGACGATCATGTTGTTTGGCAAACCAGCTTTACACAAAAACATATCACCACCCGCTTCGGTTGCATGCCCATCTGCCACCAATGCTTTTGAAGCTTTCAGCGTCATCATCACGTAAATAAAATAGATCAGCACCATGCAAGCGCTAATGCCGTAGCGCACCACTGACAGCGTATGTGGCACATACATCGCAACAGCGGCAAAACTAAAAGCAACGATGAAAAAATTCAGGTCGCGCGTTAGCCCGGTGTGTTCTGGTCGTAAATGGCCTTGCGTACCGCGACGCTTCCAGACAGAAATTGCCATTAAAGAGATTGACAGTGTCGCCAACATCAACGGTGCGCCTAAGATTGAGCCGACACCAATTTCTTCGTTAGTGGCTGTGTTTGTTGTTCCCGCCAGCAATGCCAATAAAGGCACCATCGTTTCTGGCAATGCCGTTCCCACAGCAGCAAACAGTGAGCCTGTTACACCTTCTGAAATACCGAGTTTTTCGCCTAAATGTTCCAGCGCATTGGTAAACACTTCCGCTGCAATTAAAATCACAATCAGCATCAAAAATAGTTGAAAAAATACCATCTAGTTTTTCCTTAGGTTAATTATTAAGACAGATTTATTGAAATTTTGTAATGACGCGATTTTATCGGATTATTGCGATATATAACGCAATATATCACTAAAGATTTTTGCATAAAATACGTTTTCGCATAAAATCAGCCATTATGAACTTACATGCTATTGATGAAGCTGGCTTTGCGCTGAACGCGCAGTTTATTGCATCGCCTAATTTTGACGCGCGCCCAAAAAACGAGCTTAGCCTAATTGTGATTCATAATATTAGCCTACCGCCCAGCCGATATGGTGGCAAGGGGATTATTGAATTATTCACCAATCAACTCAATCCAGACGAGCATCCTTACTACGCAGAAATCTACACCCAAAAAGTCTCAGCGCACTTCTTGATTAGGCGTAATGGCCAACTAATACAGTTTGTCTCCTGCTTAAACCGCGCTTGGCATGCAGGAGTTTCTCATTGGCAAAACCGTGAACGTTGTAACGACTTCTCGGTCGGAATAGAGCTTGAAGGTTCTGACTTTGATGCATTTGAACCTGCGCAATACCAAACACTCAAAAGTTTGATCGCATCACTTGGCAGCACCTACCCAATACAGGCTATAGTAGGGCACTCTGATATTGCCCCGGGCCGGAAAACTGACCCAGGGCCTTATTTCGATTGGCATCAGATTGAAACTAAAAGACTTTAAATACCAAAGGCTTTAAATACCAAAATCTTTAAATACTGAAAATATTTTATAAAAATGAAAAAAAACGCCCCTCTGCTGCTAGTCGCCATTCTCTCTATTTTACTGTCGGCTTGTAGCGCCAAAGATACCGCTAAAGATAAAAAAGATGGTGAGAAAAATGCTCAAAAACCAACATTAGTCACCGTCACGCAAGTACAAAATCAAGCGATTGAAATCACCGAGCAAGCCGTCGGTTCGCTTGAAGGTCTTACCAACCCCACGCTATCGGCTGAAGTGGCTGCGCGTGTGATTAAAATACATGTCAACACGGGGCAGTCGGTCAAACAAGGTCAACTAATCGCCACATTAGATGCCTCAGATTTTAGTATGCAGCGACTGGAGGCTCAGGCTGAAGTAGCGCGAATCGAGGCACTATTAGCCAACCAGTCTAAAACGGTTGAACGCAATCAAGCTTTGGTCACCAAAAAATTCATCTCGCAAAATGCGGTAGATAACGATATGTCGCAGCAAAACGCTTTAAAAGAGCAGCTTGCTGGCGCCAAGGCGCGCGTGGGTAGCATCAATCATAGCAGCACCAAAACTAAAATTTTTGCCCCCGCTAATGGCAATGTAGAGAAAAAACTGGCCGATGATGGTGAGTTTCTACGCATAGGCGACCCGATTGTGCTGATTGTTTCTAAACAACGCTTACGCGCGCACTTACCTTTTCCTGAACATATCGGCGCAAAACTCAAGCCAGGCTTAAAAGTGCGCCTTAGCACACCCACCAGTGACAAAACAGTTGAAGCCGTGATTCATGAATTAAAACCCATGATTACCGAAGGCAGCCGCACGCTGGATGTGATTGCCGATGTGTTTGATGCTGCTGGCTGGCAGCCAGGCGCAAGCGTCACGGGCACTGTAATATTAGGTGTGCAACCAGCTGCGATGATGGTGCCAGAGCAAAGCGTGGTGCTACGGCCAGCGGGTGAAGTGGTATATGTGGTGAGCGACAACAAGGCGCATCAAGCCATTGTGAAAACAGGCATACGCCAAAATGGTTTGGTAGAATTACAAGCAGGCGTGAATGCAAATGACACGATAGTTGTGGATGGCGCAGGGTTCTTAACGGATAAAGCAATGGTTAAAGTGAGTCCTAAATAATACTCAATTTCGTCATTCTCATAATGACGGTTCTAATGGGAAATATTCGCTGAAGAAACATCAATAATTTAAAGAAGCAAAAACTAAATATGACCTTGCCAGAACTCTCCATTAAACGCCACGTTCTCGCTTGGATGTTATCTGCCGTTATTGTGCTGTTTGGCATTATTGCCTATCAAAAAATCGGGGTTGATCGCGTTCCGTCTATCGACTTTCCTATCATTATGATTAACACCACCTTGCGGGGCGCCGACCCAGATGTGGTGGATACCAGTATTACCAGTGTCATCGAATCTGCGATTAACACCACGCCAGGTATTGAGCATATTCAATCGGCATCCTCGCCTGGGGTGTCTAGCATTAGCATTACTTTTGCACTCAATAAAAATATTGATGTCGCTTATAGCGAAGTGCAATCTAAGGTTAACCAAGTATTAAAGCGCTTACCCACTGATACCGACCCGCCAATTATTCAAAAAGTGGACACCAATGCATCGCCCGTGATTTGGCTGGCATTAAGTGGTGACCGCACCGTTCAGCAACTGAATTTATACGCGACTAATATTCTTAAAAAGAAATTTGAAACAATAAGTGGCGTAGGCGAAGTGACGCTAGGCGGGCGGCGCGACCGCGTGATTCGCGTGAATATTTTGCCTGAACGCATGGCAGCTTATAAGCTCACCGCCACTGATTTAATTACCGCCTTTAACCGTGAGCATGTGCAGCTACCCGGCGGATTTTTAGTCAGTGCGCAGGCCGAACAACTGCTCAAGCTGGATCTTGAGTTTCACAAAACCAAAGACTTGGCAGATTTGGTGGTGGCCACAAAACTGGGTGTCTCAATACGCTTAAAAGATATTGCCAGTATTGAAGACGGCATTACCGATAATCGGCAGGTTGCACGCTACAACGGCAAACCGACGGTTGGCATCGGCATGGTAAAAATTGCCAATGCCAACACGGTGGACATTATTAATGAAGTCGAACGCCGACTTGAAACCGATATTCGGCCTAACTTACCGCCGGGCATGAAACTGGAAATTTCGACTAACGACGGTATTTTCATCAACCAACTCGTCGCCTCACTTAAAGAACACTTGGTAGAAGGCACGCTGTTTGCCGCACTGATTGTTTTGATTTTTATGCGGTCTTTTAGCTCCACGCTGATGATTTGTTTAGAGATTCCAGTGTCACTATTGGGCGCCATTGCCGTGATGTATTTTTCTGGCTACACCTTTAACAGCATGACCTTGCTGGCCTTGCTGCTGCTGATTGGCGTGGTGGTGGATGATGCAATTGTCGTGCGCGAAAGTATATTAAGACACATGTCTGGCGAGGCTGGCTCGGCATTAAGTGCGGTAGATTTTAGCAACCCGCAAGCCGTGGCGGCGTTTCGCACCCAAGCTACTATTTTAGGCAGCAACGAGGTGGTGTTCGCTGTAATGGCGTCTTCCGCATCGCTGGTCTGCATTTTCGCCCCAGTGATTTTTATGGATGGCATTATCGGCATGTTTTTTAAATCATTTGCCGTGGTTGTCACTTTTGGCGTACTGGTTTCACTGCTGGTTTCGCTGACACTTACGCCTATGCTGTGCTCACGCTACTTAAGCATCAAACCCACAGAAAATGCGCTTTACAAAGCCGTTGGTCGTGTTTTGGCGGGTATGGAGAATGCCTACAAAAAGTTATTGATCAGCACACTTAACCATCGTGGCTTGGTATTGCTTTTAACCTTGATATTCGTCGCTTTATCCGGTTATTATTCACTCAAATATGTAGAAAAAGATTTTGTGCCTGAAACAGATGAAGGCAGTTTTAGCATCAATGTAAAAACACCGCTCGGTTCTAGTTTAGATTACACCGACTCTCGCCTGAAGTTGGTCGAAGCCACCATCGCCAGCCACTCGAATGAGGTGGCGAGCTACTTCGCCACCATAGGCACTGGCTCGCGTGGGCAAGTGAATCAAGGCAATGTGAATGTGCGTTTAAAACCAAAAGAACAGCGTAGCAAGAGCCAGCAAACGCTGATTAAAGACCTGAAAAAAGAGTTGAATAACATCCCTGGCGTGCGGGCCATTCCATCGCCAACCTCCATCGTGCGCGGTCAACGTTCTGAAAAACTGCAATTCAATCTCACTGGCACTAACTTGCAGGAAATCGGCCGCATTTCTCAACTGTTGCAACAATCCCTGAGCAGCAATGCCGACATCGGCAAAGTGGATTTGGACGTACAGTTAGATTTACCGCAACTCAATATGCACATAGACCGCGCAAGAGCCGCAACACTGGGCTTAACTGCCAACGACATCGCCACCGCTGTTTCGCTATATGCCGGCGGCATCAATGTGGCAAAATACAATGAAGCCAATGGCGATGGTCAGCGCTACGATATTCGCCTGAAGGTACGTGAAGGCGAGTTAAAAAACGCCACCGATTTAAACAAAATCTATCTGCGTAGCGCTAGCGGTGAATTGGTGCGTTTAGATGCCGTTGCCAGCTTCAACAAAGAGCTAGGCGCAGCGGTCATTGGTCGCTATGACTTACAGTATGCGGCCAACTTTTACGCCAACCCCAATGTGCCGTTGGGTGATGCAGTCGATTTAGTCAAAGCGACCGCCGCCAAACTGGTGCCGCCCGACTACACACTAAAACTGACAGGTCAGGCAGAAGAATTCGGCAAAACCTTAAAGAATATGAAGTTTGTATTTTCGCTTGGGTTTGTGTTGCTGTACATGGTGCTAGCTAGCCAGTTCAACTCATTTATCCAGCCATTCATTATCATGCTCGCCCAGCCACTCGCCATTATCGGCGGCCTTATCGCGCTGTTAATCACCGGCAATACGCTGAACATTTACTCCATGATAGGCTTGGTGTTGCTGATAGGCCTAGTCGCCAAAAACTCGATTTTGCTGGTCGATTTAACCAATCAACTAGTAGAAAAAGGTGCCGACATTAACGATGCGCTCAAAGAGGCATGCCCAATCAGACTGCGCCCAGTGGTCATGACTTCGCTGACCATTATTTTAGCGCTGCTGCCCGCCGCCATTGGCCTCGGTGCAGGCTCTGAGACTAACAAGCCGCTATCCGTCGCCATTATTGGTGGCATGCTTTCATCCACACTGCTCACTTTGGTGGTTGTACCTGCGGCTTATTCTTTAGTCATGAATGGCTTGCAAAGATTAAAAGCCAAATCTAGCGGCATTTGAATCTGCCCTGCGAGCCAATAGGGATGGTGATTAAAGGCAGATAATTTTGCATTAGACTCGCAACCCACAAGCCCAATGTGGAGGGATTTTTCACCCAGCTTTTGGGTAAGTTCCCTTTACAGCTAGAAACCTAGATTAATTTAGACTAATTTGAGGCCTTTGCACGAGCGCATTTCAACCCTAAAACTCATCAACATCGTCATTCCCGCGCAGGCGGGAATCCAGTTAAGTTGTTGATTCGCCTAGATTCCCGCCTGCGCGGGAATGACGATAATTGGGGTTTTTATATTAAACTGCGGTTAATTTCGCTCGTGCAAAGGTCTCAATTTAGATTAATAAAGCTAATCATCTGTTTTAAAACTATTCTAGCTAATCTCCCACTCAAACCCAGCTCGCTAAATATTCCGCTAAACCAGGGTTGCATAAAAGTCGGTTACATTGCATGAACAAACCGTGATGCGCATTTGAGTCGGTCGCAGCCTATATGGTTTGAAAACGAACTGTTTAAATAGGCTTTGCATCACGCGGCTTCCGCTATCAAACAACATAAATTTTAATAAGTAAAGGTCTGTACATAACTGAGGGTATTTTTTTTATCCACCACCTTGACGGTCACGCGATAAAAAACGGTAGGCCATTCGTCGCAAGGAATTTTGGGATTTGTATATTCACCTGGGCAACCCAGGTCAACAGATGGGCCCGACATGCAAAATTGGGGAGTGGTTGCCTTTGGTATGCCAGCTTGTTGACACATGCGCTGCACCACATAACTAACGCTGTTGCCTTGGCTGTCTGCGTTGATACTAGCCTTACCGTCAGCAGCACCATCTACCAGTGGTTTAGCATCTAAAAGTGACGTTGCGTAATAACCATTTGTAAGGCTGTCGGCATCCAATAAGCCTGCATTTCCTTCAATCCATCTAATCGCGGCTTCTACCCCACTATCTGCGGACAACATGGTGGACTGCTTAAAGGATATATTAGCCGCAATCATACTATTGCTATCTACCGAGCGGATTAAGGCAACCGCCGCAAGCGACATGACCACCAAAGCAATGAGCGCAAAAAATAACACCACTCCTTGCTGCTGGTGCTTTGATGGCTGAGGCATGCATATTGCACATAATCTACTATTTAGTTTTACGCTCATAAACGCGACCTTGTCCAAACGATATTACGCAGAGGGATAATGGTTTCATAGACTTTGTATCGGTAACGATTCCAGTCAGCGACATTAGTTAAATCAATCGTTGGGGCATCCATTGCATGAACTGGGTTGGCTGAGGTTGCATCCCAGGCACAAAGTCCAGTAGGGTTTTCCAAGCTTATAGAACTACACGCGGTAGACACTGCAGTTTTCTCAAGCAAACTGTTACGCGCCACCACCGCCACACGCACCGCTTTAATACAACCACGGTGTGCTGTAGCTGTAGTTGCAGCGTCATCGCATGCGGCAGTACCCCCTACATTATCAGGGGCAGCCCATCCATTGATAGCATCAACCCATCTGGTAATCCTATTCGATTGAGGATTATCTGATATACCGTACTGCGCTTGAATATTCACGATGCCATCGACCACTGGCGTGGCTGCGGCCTGACGGGCATCTTGACGCATGAGCTGATTCGCCGTGACTTGATAGCTATATTGATTCCACGCCCCAAGGCAAGCAAGTTTAGCGTCAACAACGATGCCCACTTTGCTAGCCAAGGTAATATCGGTTAGATTGGTGCGTGGGACAGCCGACAGAGTGTTATCAGCCGCTATTGTTGCATTACAACTACCCCCTTTTACGACATAAACAATGTCGGCCTGATTGCAGCCTTGGTTGTTTACCACGGTCACAGTGTTTGTAGTTGGGGACACGGCTGTTACCTTTGTTTGCACGCCACCACTCGCGGAGTTGCCGTAGCGAATAATCAATCTGTCGCTAGCCCCAGCCGCCGCACCGCCATCAATAATATCAATCGGCGACAAGTTGATATTAGCTGTTGCGGGATTGTTGTCATGGTCAACATCAGTTACATCATCAGTTACAGCAGCAGATGTAGCAGTGCCGCTAGCATTAGCCAAATTAGGGCTCCATGAGGTGCAATTGAGTGGCATATTAAACCTATCATAAAGCGGTAAAGCATAGCCCGCCAACTGCACCTCTCTTTGTATGCTGTATAAAGCCACGCTACCGCTGGTCTGCGCATCTGACGTGCCCATTGTTGTGCGCTTTTGCCCTTCAAATGCTGAAAATATCTGCATAATCACCAAGGTAGCAAGCAGGCCGATCACCAAGCCAACCATCAGCTCAACCAAACTAAAACCAGCCTGCGGAGTAGCATTACTCAGCAATCGCTTCTGCCGAATGTCTGAATATGCACCCGTTAAGTACATGATGTGTTGCACCCGGTAATTAAAGCATTTGCTACGTATTGATGGGCTGGTTCGCCAGGTGCTTGCCACTTAACGGTGACCGTGACATCGCCTCTATCCGCATTATTAATCGTCGTCGTTCTTGTTCCGCTAGGTAGCTCTGCTACTGTAGCTGGTGTAGCTTCAGCAAAATCAGCCAAATTCGCTGAATTAGCCCACATCATGGCAATTCGACGTTGCGCAACAAAGCTAGCATCCGAGCGGTTTTTCGCTTCTGATGCGCCTTTAATCATATAGCCTTGCAGCCCGGCAATGGCGATAATTCCCATAGAAAAAATCAATATTGCAATCAGCGACTCTAGCAAGGCTATGCCCTGCTGTAGCTTGGCTGGCATAGCGGAGGCTTGGCGGGAGACTTGGGCGGAGGCTTGGGGTTTTTTTGCCTGATGGGTTGCTAAACCAGACAAACCACCCGCTTTGGCCACAAAACGCTGAGGTGGCTTCGCTCGAACTGCTAAGGCATTATAAATATTTAACATCATTAATTTTCTCAAATGATCAAGGGATAACTACAGGGGGGTCACATCTACGCGCATCATTGTTAGCCAAACCAGTATCCGGGTCACACATACGACTACCACCGCCCGCCCCAATCTTAATACGCAATTCACGTCTGTCTGTTGCGGTAAATGCAGAGCTATCTACATCAACCTGAGTAAGTGCTTGAGCCGCAGCTAGCGCGCCTGCAGCCGCCTGCACCACAGTACCAAAACTGCTAAATACAACTGTTGTAGCCCCAGCGGGAGCAGCAACAACCTTAATATGGGCTGCACCGCCTTCACCGCCACTGTGTGAGGCTATTGTTGCAGGACAAGTACCAGCCACTACCGTAACGCAACCTACCGTCCATGTTGAAGTTAAATCGTCGCCTAACCTAAACTGCACTCGCACATTGCGCTTAATCGCTTCAAGCCGCGCGATTTGCAAACCCGCTTGAATAGATTCTGCGGCGTTGCGAATACGGGTATTTTCCATCCAAACGCTATAACTAGGCAGCGCAAACGCGGTAAGAATACCCAGCACAGCCACCACCACCATCAACTCGATGAGTGAAAAGCCCGCTAAACGTGCTTGGTTGCTGTAGCGACTAGGCGTAAAAGTTAACATATGCCACGCTCGCTAGTAAGCCAGTAGCTTGCGCCACATAGAATTCTGAAATTAGGATGCAGCTGCTGGACATGTGTCACTCTTGCTAGTAAGCCAGCAGCTTGCGCCCGTTGTACTATCAAATGTTGATGTTTTGGCGTTGTCTTGGTTTATGGTAAATTCGAAATTAGTCATGCCTTCCGCATCGACGCCAGCAGCCGTTATGGTGTAGGTAGTTTCGGTTTGCACAGTGCAACTATAGGTGAAATTTTGGGCACCATTCGCTGGTGCGCATGGCGCTACCGCTGCACCAACACCCACACCATTCGCATAAGTGCGATGATCTTGATAATATTGCTCCATCTTTATCCGCAAGTCTGCCAGCGTAGCGGGTGCCTCGGCGGCTCTGCCACGGGCTACATAACCTGTGTAAGCTGGCATTGCAACTGCGGACAAAATACCAATAATGGCGACCACTATCATCAACTCAATTAAGGTAAAGCCTAGTTGCTTTGCCCGTTGATACACTGGTGGATTATCTAGTGAATTTACTGGCATATTGACTGACTGGCTTACCATTTGATTTGGCAGTTTTTTTGCTACTTTTGCACACATGTTGCGACTCCTGTTAACTTAATTTGTATCATGCATAAGGTCTATATCAATGTCTAGCGACAACCGACAATCGGCAAATCATCCCTGATAAACGGCATGACTGGGTTCACTGAAACTGGGGTTCACTGAAACTGGGGTTCACTGAAACTGGGGTTCACTGAAACTGGGGTTCACTGAAACTGGGCTTAGCTGCAACTTGGGTCTTTCGCAATAATCTTTAAAGGCCTTTGCAATGGCCTTCTGTGAATTAAATACAAAATAAGATGCCCTGTAAAGCGTGTATCTACTGGCTCGCAGGGCATCTTTTTTAAAAGCAATTTTTTTCTCACTTCTCGCGCTAGGTTAGCTTGTTAAATATTCCACCAAACCGAGAATTGCATGGAAGCAGGCTAAAATTTATTATGCAAGCACCCTTATTGCGCTGGCATTAACTCGCGCCAAGTAGCCCTACCAGCAGCAAATTGTGTTTCGCCTAACAACTTCACTTTACCAGAGCAATCGGCGCCGACGCACACCGGAGGTTCTTTAGCATCTGTGCTATCAACCTTGAGATAAATCGCATTATCGGCAGTAAGTGTAACGTAAACACCCGCCAATGTGCTTGGCATGGCGATTGAAACCGGATGGCTTGGGTCAACCGCACGCCCTGTTTTATAGTGGAATACATTTAACCAACCACTACCCATGCTACATGTGCCTGCTGGGGGAATATTGGTCGGTACAATCAATACACCAGAAATCAGGCTAGCTTTAATATTTTGACGCTCACCTGTGCCTAAATCTACGTACCAACCTAGATCAACGGTCCAATCTACGTTGTCTCCAGTAGTAGTACGCGTGCTAACAGCAGTCGCAGTCGCATCTGTGGTTGCAAGTGTTTGTTGTTTCATTTTCCCGCGTAAACCAGTAATTGTTACGCTTACATCATCATCTTGAAAAGCATAGATGCTTTGTGTCGTATAGTTAGCGGCGTCGGTATCACCAATTTCAAGATATTTTCCCGTGCCGATAAACAGGGTGCGCTTGTCTTGTATAGTGCCCAAGGTCGGCGCAACAGTGACTGGTTGGGCAGTACCGCTACCGTTGACGAGATTCGTCAGTTTAAAGGCGGTGTTGCTGCTGCTGGTGTCATCAATATCAAAGCGCCAAACATTACCTTGCAAATCGCCGCCATAAACATATTGCACAGTATTGTTGGTGTTAGGGCCGCGGGCATACCCAGAAATCTGCGCTAAACCGCAGCTCTCGCTGCACTCCGAAGTTGATATATCATTTTTAAATTTGCCAGTATATGCATCTAGAACATATAAATGGCCTTTTCCATCGCTCGGAGATGATGTGTTGTTGTAGCCTGATGTGAGTAACACCACCCAACTACCATCGGCTTTTTTAGTAACGACTGGCTTACCGTAGCTATAGCCGAGATTCTTATATGCGTTATCGCCATCGCTAACATTAAAGCTTTTTTCCCAGAGCATTTTGGGGTCTGTAGGGTCGGTAATATCCAGCGCAAAAAAGCCGCGTCCGCCCTGACCTAAGCCGCTGACCAGAATGGTTTTCCAACCACTCGCCGTCTTAATGTCTGAAACAGTCATTTTTGCATTGACGAAATTGGTATGCATGCTTCGGTAATTTTTATCGGCTAATTTCCACATATTCGGCATCACCAGTGTTGGCACGTAAGCCCAGCGCTCTTCAAGGTTCCCCGCATCAAATGCGTGCAGCATGCCATCGTTCGCGCCGACATACACCATTTGAGTCCTTGTACTGTTGTCCCTGAATAGGGTATAACCTGCATCTGTGTAATCGTACTGCGGCTTACCCACAAATACTGGGTCTGAGTCAATGATATCGCCCAGCACCGCCTTACGCTCACGAAATATCTGATGATCGGCGTCATTTGATGCTCGATCATCATAAGTAGAATGTCCGCGCAAGTAGTTTACCAAGTTAGTTTTTTCTGCATTATCTTTTTGACCTGACGATAATGCATCCCATTGACTTAATTTTCGGCCCGCTGTTGTGCCATCAAAATGGCTTTTATTGAAGTAGCTTTGCTGAGTTGTAGTTAAATTATCATATCGAAATTTCTGTAACGTACCACTGACATTGGCATATATTTTACGACCTAGAGTGACATGACTATCGTTCGCAACCTTAAACAACAGCCCTGTACCTGAAGCTTGAAGACACCCCACGGTTGCATCATCCTCGACACAGCTGCCTGCGGTATCACCTAAGACACCCACAGCATTAATCGTTCGCTTAAACAAGTTGCCTGACCAACTGCCAGTAAAGAATCTGGCACTGTAAGCATAACTAATAACCTCCTCTGTTGCAGTAGCCGAATCCACTGGCTTGATATTACTCAGCGCAGTGGTTGAGCCCGTACCTTTGCCATCGCCTAAATCGGTGAGTGTGCCACTAATACTTGTAACTAAAGTTCCCGTATTTTTAGCACTATAATAAGTGCCGCGCCCATTCACCGCTGCATGCCATAAATCATCTACCGTGGCACGCTCGCCTTTTGTAAGTGGTGCAAGGCTATCATCACCGAGGACTGCTGGGGTTGGCCAATCAATCGCACCTGACTGAAGATCTATATAATCACCTTTAGGTAGTTTGTAATCAGTGGTGTAATTTAAATTGCCATTGACGCCTAAGCCCAAGGTGTAGGTGGTCATGTGTTGCCAGGCGGCAACATCCTCGACACCGTGCGCTTTCACATTATTATTGCATACATCATTGACACCAGAGTTTGCTGAATCACTTGGGGAGCAATTACTAAGAGCCGATGTACGCAGATCCGTATCATAATAATATTTGGCCACATCGGCTAACGTATTTTCTGAGTCTGCTTCGCCATTATCCCGCATTGGATGATTTGTTCCCGAGCCATCCAGATTACCAACGTCAGTGGTACCATCAATTTTCTTACCCTTACCCTGGTTCCAATAACCATCGGTAGTCAGCAAGGTAAAGTTTTGCTGGCAAGAAAACTGCACCGGGTCATCCACAGCAGTATTAAAGCCTGTGATAGGCTTTTTACCCGCGTATATTTGACCCACTTTGCTCAGCACCTGACGTAACGGAGTATCTCCCGATGCGGTTCTGCTATACACTCTTTGAAGCCAGAGCTTCTTTTGTGCATTATCAAAGTCTTTAATCGCTAAATAGTTGGTAGTGTTAGTGTCGTAGCCATCAATGGTAATCATCCCTACCCTAATTTTATCGTCTAACTTTTCAAAAGTACGGCCAGCCACCGACTTCATCATCTGCAAACGGGTACGGTAATAGGCATACCAATTTGCCATATTGGTCATTTCTTCAGCATAAGTGCAACGGTCTGTGACTGTAGTACAGTCCTCCCGCGCAGCAACTCTTGTAAAAGTTTTATCCTCACCCTCCTTATTTTTCTCTGTAACATCAATCCGATCAAACATACCGTAGCGGGGGGCGTAGAAGCCAGAAGTTGCGTCTCCAGGTTGTGCGACACCTGTATAAAGACCTTGGCATTTCTCCGCATTAGGCGAATCTACAAATAAAGCCGTAGCACTTTGGAGAGCCGTACGATTTTTGGCAGACGTAGTACCTATGAAGTCTTTGCAATAGCGTACATAGGCGGGAACAGGATAATCGGTAGTTTCTGCTATCGCATAGGTGCAATCATCCAATTTATCCGTCTTGCAATATTCAATGGGTCGCACATTGTAGTAAAAAGGGGCTGATTCATTGTTCAGTATAGCAAAAACATAATCATCAGCCACAGGGTTCTCGTTATCAGGCTTAGATATACCATTTTGATGAAGTTCATTACCCGAGTAAAAAACAGCACTTGAATGGGTTTGGCTTCTACCAGATGTTGTGGCTGGATATTGGTACGGGTAGCGTGATTTATTACTAGTCTTAATTGACTCCCGAGTATCGGTGGCTTTGTTAGCATCTTCGGTATTCTGTTTACAATGGCTGCTAGACTTAAACCAAGCTTTGTTTTTTTCTGCTTCAGTTTGATCGCTATCACCAACGCCAGTTGGACGAATAGGCGTATCGCAAAACACTCGGTCATACATAAACCTACGGTCTATAATTGAAGTATCGGTAAGCGAAGTGCCGTCTACCCTAACTTTGCTCCAGGGGTTTTCTGTACCGGTCTTTGTATTTGTACTGTTCATAGAGGGTAATCTATTAGCTGGGGATGCCATGCCCGCACCAACTTTGTCTGGGTCCGGTGGTGGTATATATTCAACTTTAGGATCGTAAAACAAACTCTGAATATTTGCTGCAGCTAGCGGTGGGTCATTGACATAGCAGGCGCTATCATCGCCAACGACCATGACAGCCGCTCCTTCTAAATCATCGCTATCAAACTCAGTTTTACCAGCGTCGGCTACTGTTACAGTAATAATGTTGTTACCCGCTGAACCTGCATCCAGACAAAAGGTATCTACAGCGTAGTCTCTCTGATCGACCCAATAACAACTCTGGTCAACCGTGGTTGAAGCTGTACCATCCGGCTTTCTCTTGAAGCCACCATTATAAGCAACCCCTCCTTTTGATTGGCCATTAATATAATTAATTGGAGCAGTGGCGTTGATTGTATTAGCGGGTATCGAACTGGTAATTACACAGCCTTTTGCCCCAACATCATTTGCCGGAGCAACGTAAGCAATATCATTATATTTCTCTACGAGACCAACTATGGCTGACGTATTTTTATTGGTGCAATTAGCAAGGTTGTCTTTCACCAAATATTTACCAGAAAACGCTGGGTTTTTCGGCACGGTTAAATAAATCTTAGTCTGATTAATACTTGTGGGAAGGCCAACTGCGGTAATTTTCAGATTCGTTCCATTGCGTTTTAACGCCGTTACCGTCGCCATAACTGAACCACCATAAACCCTATTTGCGACCTTGCACTGCTGAGGTGTTTTTAAGGCGTCATTCGTAAGGTGGCTAGCCATACTAGCTGAGGTATCAAACACAAACATCAGGTTCGGTTTAACCAATCCGCCAGATGCACCCAGCGGCTGAGTAGCAAGCACCGGATCATCAGCCCAACTATAGGCTGAAAACAGGACAATACCGCTTAATAATGCTGCAGCCAACCCTGCTTTTGGGTGCCTCAGCTTGGCTTTGCTGGCCATTAGCCACTGCCTGTATGGATTAAAATATGATGCTTGCACTAGTGTTAATAGGGTTTTCATGCTAATCCTAACTTGCTTGGTATTTTTATTAAAGGCCTTAAATACTGGCCTTATACTTTAAATGGTATGTCTAGCTACTGCTAGTGAAATTACTGGCAGATTGACTGACTGGCTTACCACTTGGTTTGGCAGTGTTTTTGCTACTTTTGCACACATATTGCGCCTCCTGTTAACTTAATTTGTATCATGCATAAGGTATATATCAATGTCTAGCGACAACCGACAATCGGCAAATCATCCCTGATAAACGGTATGACTGGCGCTTGGAGCGATCTTTCACTCAGAATAATGCAGGTTAATGCACACCTTATGGGGCGATACCAAATGCTGGCTTAGTTTGCTCTTACATTTTTTGGCATCAGCTTCTAGTTTCTTTTAGCGATGCGCTATGTAGTTTTTAGGTTAAAATAAACCTTCTGCAAGCACCGAATTAAGCCCCTTGCACACAGTGACTTTTAATTTTTTAGCAACCTAAGGCCTTTTAGTTATGCAAAAATATACCGCACGCGCCTTTTTGTTTTTAGCCATATGTCTGGTGCTAAATAGTTGTGGCACCAAAGGTGCGCTGTACCTGCCTGAGCGGCAATACCCGCAAGACACCGCTACTAAGCACTAGTTTTACCATTCTTTTACTCATCATTATTTAAGTTGGCACCGTGAACTCCTTTACGCTCAAAAACACCACCCTACACGCTGAAAACGTAGCCCTTAACCACATTGCCCATGAGTTTGGTACGCCTTGTTATGTCTATTCAAAAGCGGCACTTACACAGGCTTTTGAGCGTTTTAGTGCGGGCTTTGCCCAGACCAATCATTTGGTTTGCTTTGCGGTAAAGTCTAATCCTAGTTTGGCTATTTTGAATTTGTTTGCCAAGCTAGGCGCGGGTTTTGATATTGTGTCTGGCGGTGAATTGGCGCGGGTTTTGGCCGCAGGTGGCGACCCAAAAAAAATCGTATTCTCCGGCGTTGGTAAAACCGAGCCTGAAATGCAAGCGGCGTTAAATGCTGGTATTTTTTGCTTTAATGTGGAATCTGCCAGCGAATTAAGCCGTTTGAATCGGGTGGCAAGTGCGCTGGGCAAAGTGGCGCCAGTGTCATTACGCGTCAACCCGAATGTGGATGCAAAAACCCACCCTTATATTTCTACCGGCTTAAAAAATAACAAATTTGGTGTAGCGTATGAAGATGCGTTAAATATTTATCTGCAAGCTGCCGCCATGCCCAACATTGCCATTCATGGCGTTGATTGCCATATTGGCTCGCAAATAACTGAGTTATCGCCATTTTTAGATGCTTTTGATCGCGTGTTATTGCTGGTAGATGCGCTTGAACAACACGACATTCATATTCAGCATATTGATTTAGGTGGCGGCATAGGCATTTGTTATAGCGATGAAACGCCACCTGAATTTAATGCTTATGCGCTGGCGATGCTGGC
>Ga0265593_1000442_pt1 | contig 23252 bp, 19 predicted proteins | sample saktaG_8_FD_190136 | JGI IMG/M metagenome (GOLD analysis project Ga0265593, IMG submission 190136) | Saline water microbial communities from Sakinaw Lake, British Columbia, Canada - sak_2011_5_24_36m | ecosystem: Environmental > Aquatic > Non-marine Saline and Alkaline > Saline ...
GAAATCAAAGAAGACCGCACCCCGCCAAGGATTGGCTGATGCGGGTCAGGACTTCGCCTTTGAAGAGAGCTGCAATGCATGCCACTTGAACTACGAGGGCTCGGGCTGGAAGGGTACTAAGAAGCCATACACCCCATTCACCCCACAAGTTGATAAGAAGTACACCTTTGACTTCAAGAAGTATGTTCGCGACAGCAAGGCGATGCATGAGCATTACAAGCTGGATGGTACCTTCACGGGTGAGCCTGAGTTCATGTTCCACAAGGACTTCCAGGCGACCGCTAAGGTTGGCGTAAAAGGATCGGACGACTAATGGCTACAAGTGGGGGTAAAGCAGGCGGCACGCTCCTAATTGGAGCGTTGCTAGGGGTAGTGATGGTGGCGGTGGTATTTGGCGGCGAAGCTGCCGTCTCCACCGACAAGTTCTGCACTAGCTGTCACTCGATGACCTATCCGGCGGCGGAACTGAAGAAGTCTTCCCACTATGGGGCGCTGGGTGCGAATCCAGGTTGTAAGGACTGTCATATCCCTCAGGGCTTTGAGAACTTCCACTTAGCGCTCTATACGCATGCGGTGGATGGTGCACGGGAGCTCTACCTAGAGTTCGCTGAAGACTATTCCACGTTGGAGAAGTTTAACGAGCGTCGCTTGATCATGGCGCACGATGCGCGGATGAATCTGAAGAAGTGGGATAGTGTTACCTGCCGCGAGTGTCACCGCGATCCACAGCCACCAGGTGCGGATGCTAAGGCTGCCCACAAGAAGATGGAAACAGAAGGGGCCACCTGTATCGACTGTCACCAGAACCTGGTCCACAAGGCAGTGGCTGAGACCGACCTGAATGCCAGTCGGACCCAGAAGAAGATGGTCTTAAAAGAGGTCAAGGCCGATCCAGATGAGGAAGAGGAGTAATACTCCCCTCTAACCAGTATCCCCACTGCCCTCCCCGGGCAGTGGGCTGACTCTTAGAATTTCTGTCTGTAGTAAATCCCAACCCTTTTCTAATAGTAATTCTCTCCGCTATACCCTATCAAGTTACGGTAAGTTTTAAACCAGCCCAGTTCATAATTTGATGGACTGATGCATGACAGTATTGTTTATATTGCTCATTCTTTGGATGAGATTACAATCAGGGATGACCCATCCGAAGGACTCTGCTAGCCTTGAGTGGTAGACCTTTATCAATTAATTTATTACCCGGTGTGAATTAAAGGAAGGATGACATGCTTCAGAAATCCGAGGTCAGGATTCTAGCGCTGGATGATGAGCCATTCATGCTCAAGCTTCTGTCCCATATGCTGACCAGCATGGGCTTCACCTCGATCACGCTTTGTGATAATGGGTTAGCGGCACTCGATCAGATAAAGAGCCCTGGGGCCCACCCAAACCTCATCCTGTTAGACCTCAATATGCCGGGAATGGATGGGATTGAATTCGTACGACATCTGGTTGAGATTGGTTATACCGGTAGTTTGATACTGATCAGTGGCGAGGATGAGCGCATGCTTCAGACTGCCGAGAAGTTGGTACAGGCACATAAGATTCAAGTTCTCGGCCATCTGCATAAGCCAGTCAAGCCAGACGTGCTATCGGAACTGATGGAGAGGTGGACCCCGTCGAATCAAGTTAATCCTCCAATCCTCAAGAAAATTTATACGGGCGATGAGCTGCGAGTGGCCATGGATAGTGCCCAGCTTGTTAATTATTATCAGCCCAAGGTGTCGGTCGCAAGTGGTGAGGTGATAGGGGTTGAGACCCTGGTCCGTTGGCAACACTCTGAAGATGGGCTCGTTCTCCCGGATCTTTTCATTAGCGTTGCTGAGACGAATGGCCTGATCAATGATCTGACTCGTATGGTATTAACCCAGGCATTGAATCAGGCTAAGGAGTGGCAACAGGTCGGATTGATTCTGCGTGTAGCAGTCAATATCTCGATGGATAATCTGGCATCGTTAGATTTTGTAGATTTTGTATCTGACCTCGCGACGAGGTCTGGCGTGCCACCACAGAGGGTTGTGTTAGAAGTGACTGAAAGCCGTCTGATGAAGGATACGAGGGCACCCCTCGAAATTCTGACAAGGCTGCGATTGAAACGGTTCCGTCTCTCGATCGATGATTTTGGGACAGGACACTCCTCACTCGCTCAGTTGCGCGATATTCCATTTGATGAGCTCAAGATTGATCAGGGATTCGTTCACCATGCATCGAGCAATGAAACATTGAGAGCGATGTACGATACCAGCCTGTCACTGGCTAGGCAGCTCGGTATGGAGGTTGTGGCAGAGGGGGTTGAGGACCGGAGTGACTGGGACTTACTGAAGGCTACCGGATGTGATATAGCTCAGGGATTTTTCATTTCCGAGCCGATGCCCGCAGAAGCTTTCCCGGGTTGGTTAGAAGGATGGAAGGAAAGGGTGAGTCACGAGCTTTAGGGTTGTGGTTCCCCAGTTCGAGTCTTGAACTGACTTTAGATCAATAAAGCCGCTGCAACCCGTCTCCCTTCAGCGGTTAGGATGTTATAGGTTCGGCATGCGGCACTGGTATCCATCACCTCTATACCGATCTTCTGGTTGATCAGGATCCCTGTCAGTGAGGGGTGTGGGAATCGTAGCGTGGCACCCGTACCGAGTAGTACGATCTCGGGTTGTAGTGAGCATAAATGCTCGAAATGCTCTGGAGCCAACTGCTCGAAGCTGCGGGCCTGCCAATCCTCGACAATCTGGTCCGGGAGGACGATCAGGCTACGTTCATACCGAACCTGGTTCACCATGATGTATCCGGCACCGTATCCGGTGAATATATTCTGTTCGGAAGGTCCGGAAAGATGAAGTTTCAACAGGGGTCTCCATTTGCGGCAGTTTGACGGGTCGGGTAACATTACATCTTTTTCGGTTCAGGATAAAGCAGTAAACAGGGCCAGTAATTAAAATTTCCTCTTAGTCAGCGCTTTTTGCAATCCGGGATACCCATGCAGACTATGCAACCGATACTCAAATCCAGCAAGCTTGCGAATGTTTGTTACGACATTCGAGGGCCGGTACTCGACCGTGCTAAGCAGATGGAAGACGATGGTCAACACATCATCAAGCTCAATATCGGCAATCCCGCGTCATTCGGTTTTGATGCGCCAGAAGAGATTCTTCAGGATGTGATTCATAACCTATCCGATGCCTCCGGATACTGTGACTCGAAGGGTCTATTCGCTGCACGTAAGGCGATCATGCATTACTCCCAAGAGAAGCATATCCGCGACGTTCAGATGGAGGATATCTACATCGGTAATGGCGTCTCAGAGCTCATCGTGATGGCCATGCAAGCGCTCCTGAATAATGGGGATGAGGTACTCGTCCCGGCACCGGATTACCCTCTGTGGACGGCGGCAGTGGTACTGGCGGGGGGTACTGCACGTCATTACATCTGCGACGAGCAGTCTGGTTGGTTACCCGATCTGGATGACATCAGATCGAAGGTGACTCCGAATACCCGTGCCATCGTCATCATCAACCCGAATAATCCGACCGGAGCACTCTACCCGGATGAGTTCTTGCGAGAGATCATCGAGATTGCCCGTCAGAACCATCTCATCATTTATGCGGATGAGGTTTACGATAAGGTTCTGTACGATGGTGCCACTCATACATCAATCGCATCCCTGGCCGATGATGTTCTGTTCGTCACTCTGAACGGTCTATCGAAGAATTACCGTGCGGCCGGTTTTCGTTCTGGATGGGCGATAGTCTCCGGCAGGAAGAACCACGCACGGGACTATATCGCAGGTCTCACGATGCTGGCATCGATGAGACTCTGTGCGAACGTGCCGGCACAGTTTGGTATCCAGACGGCGCTCGGTGGATACCAGAGCATTAATGACCTGGTACTTCCGACCGGGAGATTGATGAGACAGCGTGACCTTGCTTGGAAGTTACTCACCGATATCCCAGGGGTCACCTGCTTTAAGCCTCAGTCGGCGATGTATCTCTTTCCACGTCTTGATCCTAAGATGTACCCGATCAAGGATGATCAGCAGTTCGTGCTGGACTTGCTTGTTCAGGAGAGGGTTCTTCTTGTACAGGGGAGCGGCTTCAATTGGCCCTACCCGGACCATGTAAGAGTCGTATTCCTGCCGAATAGTGATGATCTCACCGAGGCGATAGGACGTATTGCCAACTTTCTGGAGCATTACCGAAAGAGTCACAAGACCTAACCTTCCATGAGTTGCTGAATCCATTCTCCGTAACTGCGAGGGATGGTTTCGGCAGATCTCTTAACCGATTCTTTCTTAGTGTTAAATATATGAAACCCATCAGAGTAGGTCTACTAGGTATTGGTACTGTCGGTGGCGGCACCTTCGCGGTCCTTAAGCGCAACCAGGAAGAGATCACCCGACGTGCTGGTCGCGGAATCGTCATCACGATGGTGGCCGATCGAGAGGTGGAGAAGGCTCGTCAGATTGTAGGTGAGGGGGTCATCGTCACCAGTGACGCGTATGAGATCGTGACCAGTCCTGATATCGATATTGTGATCGAGCTGATCGGTGGATATACCGTCGCAAAGGATCTCATCCTGAAAGCGATTGAGAATGGAAAGCATGTTGTCACTGCCAATAAAGCGTTACTCGCTTCTCACGGTACCGAGATCTTTGCGGCCGCTCAAAAGAAGGGTGTGATGGTCGCGTTCGAGGCTGCGGTGGCGGGTGGGATCCCGATCATCAAGGCACTGAGGGAGGGTCTGACCGCTAACCGTATCGAGTGGATTGCTGGGATTATCAATGGAACCAGCAACTTTATTTTATCGGAGATGCGGGACAAGGGATTGGCATTCGATACGGTTCTAGATCAGGCACAGAAGTTGGGCTATGCGGAGGCCGACCCGACATTCGATATCGAGGGTATCGATGCTGCTCATAAGCTCACCATCATGGCTGCGATTGCTTTTGGTATTCCGATGCAGTTCGACAAGGTCTATACCGAGGGCATCGCTAAACTCACACGAGAGGATATCCGTTATGCAGAGGAGTTGGGATACCGGATCAAGCTGCTGGGGATTACTAAGCGCACAGACAAGGGTATTGAGCTGCGAGTTCATCCGACACTGATCCCCACACGGAGGCTGATCGCCAATGTTGAGGGGGTAATGAACGCGATCGTGGTGAAGGGTGATGCGGTCGGTGCAACACTTTACTATGGTGCAGGTGCTGGTGCTGAACCGACCGCAAGCTCGGTCGTTGCGGATCTGGTGGATGTCACGAGGATGCATACTGCAGACCCGAAGCACCGTGTACCTCATCTTGCTTTCCAGCCTGATCTTCTGTCGAATACGCCCATCCTAAAGATGGATGAGGTGGAGACTTCCTATTACTTGCGACTACGGACGCAGGACAGACCGGGCGTGCTGGCAGATATCACCCGGATACTTGCAGATCTCAATATTTCGATCGATGCAATGGTTCAGAAAGAGCCTAGCGAGGGTGAGGACCAGGTGAATATCATCATGCTCACTCATCTGACGATCGAGAAGAATATCAATGCAGCCATAGTCAAGATAGAAGAGTTGCCAGTCATGACGGGCAAGGTGACACGGATTCGGTTGGAAGAATTGAACAGTAAATAACTGAACAGATGGTGGTTAGGGGTACGAGGTTGCTGGGGTACTGAATCTGACCGCCCTCGTCGGGTGAGATACAGTCATCCACCACCCATTTAAAAAATCATCTCTACGGTGATCATCTCGTAGGGCATTGAAAATTTTTCGGTAAAAATTATGCGTTATATCTCCACCCGCGGCGGTATGCCGCCAAAAACATTTTCTCAAATTCTTCTGGGTGGACTAGCCTCAGATGGCGGACTGGCAATGCCAGAGACGTATCCTCGGATCAGTCCCTCTGATCTGGATGAGTGGCGCGGTCTTAGCTATCCACAACTCGCGTTTGAGATCCTCACGCGTTTTGCAGATGACATTCCTGCCAAGGATCTGCGTGACATCATCAACCGTACCTATACATCCGAGATCTTCCACAGTAAGGAGATCACCCCCCTTAAGACCCTGTCTCCGGGTCTACACATCCTAGGACTCTCCAACGGGCCGACACTGGCATTCAAGGATATCGCGATGCAGTTGCTCGGTAACTTATTCGAGTACGCGCTCGATAAGACCGGGAAGAGCCTTAATATTCTGGGTGCAACCTCTGGCGATACCGGGTCCAGCGCCGAGTATGCCATGAGAGGGAAGAGAGGAATCCGTGTATTCATGCTCTCTCCTCACGGGAAGATGAGTCTCTTTCAGACGGCTCAGATGTTCTCATTGCAGGATCCGAACATACTCAATATCGCCATCCGTGGGGTATTCGATGATTGTCAGGACATCGTCAAGGCGGTCAGTAATGATCATGTCTTCAAGCAGAAGTACCACATCGGAACCGTCAACTCGATCAACTGGGCTCGGGTTGCTGCGCAGATTGTCTACTACTTCAAGGGTTACTTCGCAGCAACTCGGTCGAATTCAGAGCAAGTATCGTTCTCTATTCCATCGGGTAACTTCGGTAATATCTGTGCAGGTCATGTAGCACGGATGATGGGACTGCCGATCAGACAGTTGATACTCGCTACGAACGAGAATGATGTCCTGGATGAATTCTTCCGTAGCGGTTGCTATCGCCCCCGCACTGCGGCCGAGACGCGTCATACCAGCAGCCCATCGATGGATATTTCCAAGGCGTCAAACTTTGAGCGTTTCATCTTTGATCTGGTTGGACGTGATGCATCCAAGGTGAAGGAGTTATGGCGGTCGGTGGATAAGGGAGCATCATTCGATCTCGCCGATACCCCGTTATGGGAGAGTGTGAAGGATTTCGGGATCGTATCTGGGACCAGTAACCATGCATCCCGTATCGCAACCATCCGTAGGGTCTATCAGGATTATGGGATGGTGGTGGATACTCATACCGCTGATGGGATTAAGGTCGGTCTTGAGAAGAGAGAGTCGGGTGTACCTCTGATCTGCTTAGAGACCGCACTCCCGGTTAAATTTTCTGAGAGCATCATCGAGGCGATCGGGAAAGAGCCCGACCGTCCATCTGGATTTGAGAATCTGGAGGGTCTGCCACAGAGGTATGTGGTCATGGATTCTGATACCGATGCGGTCAAGTCGTTCATTGTCGAGCAGTCTTGATTTAAGTGGATTCTGAGCGAAGACCTTAGGGGGAGGACTGCCTCCTTGCTGCTGACAGGAAGTCCTCTAGTATCGGACTTGAGTTGAGTAGACCCGGGGTATCGGCATGGAACTCTGGGTGCCACTGAAAGCCAGTTACATAACACTCTCCACGCATCCGGATGGCCTCGATTATGCCATCACTTGGAGAGATCGCTTCGATCACCAAGTCCTCACCCAGTCTCTTGATGGCTTGGTGATGAATGCTCGATACCAGGTGATCCATCCTCCCACCGTAGAGCCTCGCCAGATTGGAATCCATTTCGATACGAATCGGATGACGGTGCTGGTCATAGAGATCTGGGTCTGCATGAGGAGTTGCGTGTGGATAGTCTGTTGCGATATCTTGATGCAGACTCCCACCCATTGCCACATTGATTAGCTGTAACCCTCGGCACAGACCCAGCACCGGTTTTCCCTGAAGTACGCACTCTCGGAATAAATCAATCTCATACAGATCCCTCATCCGGTCACCAGACCATTCGGGACGGGATGGCGTCTCGCCATATGAAGAGGGGCTCATATCGGCGCCACCTTGCAGTACCAGTCCATCGATCTCTGATACATAATCACTCATCCCGACAGAGGTTCGCTCAGTGCCGCCTGTCTCTAGGGTTGGTAGCATGAATGCCAGAGCGTGGTGTCGCATGATCCAGTGGGCAATCGTCTGCTCAAGGTATTGAAGGGTCTTATTACGAAACCCCATCTCTGCCGGGGGGTGATGAAGAATCCTCGGTGATAGTCCAATCCGTAGAGGACGTGTCTTCCTGATCGATGGAGGGGTCACTGTCCGTTCATCCATAAGTCTGATTGCTGCTGGACCATATCACTGAGATTGTGATCGTGGGAGTAGGTCTTCCGTAACCAGCTTGCGCCATTGCCGGTGTCGAGTATTTTCGAGATCTGTGACATGGCCCCTTGAGCATGTAGCTCGACAGCATGATCGGCAATTCGGGTCAGCATCTCTGTGATGTCCTCACGGAGGGTACGTCTCTCATGGGTACGAGGATCAATAAAGGCTCCCTCAAGTCCGAACCGACATGCCTGGAAACGGTTGAATGTATAGACCAGATAGTCATCCTCCCTCGGTTCATCCTTCTGGTCGGTCATGATGTAACGCGCGATCGATTGGATATAGCAGGCGATCGCGGCCGCTACTTCAATGGTGAGAGGGGTATCGCAGACACGGACCTCGATCGTTCCGAACTCTGGTTTTGGGCGGATATCCCAATAAAAGTCCTTCATCGATTCGACCACACCGGTCTCGGTCATTTTACTAAAAAAGCGTTCGAAATCTTCCCAGCTCAAGACGAATGGAGCACGACCGCTGAGGGGGAAGGAGAAGACAGAGTTGAGCCTAGCAGATGCGAACCCCGTGTCATGACCCTGAACGAAGGGGGATGAGGCAGAGAGTGCGATGAAGTGGGGGACATAACGTGACATCATGTGTAACAGATGTAACGCCTCATCCGGCCCGGGGCAGCCGATATGGACATGCTGACCGAATATGGTGAACTGCTTGGCAAGGTATCCGTAAAGATCTGACAGGTAGTGGAAACGTGGTGCATCGAAGATCTTTTGCTCACTCCAGTGTTGGAATGGGTGAGTCCCACCACCCGCCACAGCGATATTAAGAAACCGGCCGGCATCTGATACGGTCTTTCTCAGTGAGTTCAATTCCTCGACCAGAGAGACGTATTCATGATGGATCGAGGTATTGATTTCAATCATGCTACGGGTCATCTCGGGCTTTATTTCACCGTGGTGTGTCTTCCTCGCTATCCGTCGTAGCATGTCCGGCGCCGATGAGACTAGGTCATAGTCATTACAGTTGAGTAGCTGTAGCTCGAGTTCAACACCGATGCTCAGTGGCTCGGATGACGCGAATGGCATCAGGCTCATGATCTACCCTCCAGCGTCTCTCCAGTTCCTCGTAGCGCCATCTGTACCAAGATCGGACTGACGAGTTCAAGTATCACGATACAGCTCATTAAGACCAGCCCCATTCCGGATGCAAAGTCAGGGAAAGCCGTCGCCGTGTCCAGCGTTAGGAGTAGCGTGAGGCTCGACATCGGTGCAAGCGCAATCCCGAGTGCCAGTCCCTGTTTAAGATTGATACCGCTGAACCTTGCCAGGAGCAGGACCGGTGTGAGCTTGGCGGCGGTACGTACCAGAATCAGCAGTAGAACCATCATCAGACTATCCCGTATCCCGCTGAGATTTGCCGTCAGGCCATTGGCAATAAACATCAATACCACCAGAACGGCGCCGGCAGAACCAAAGTGTGGAAGGAAGGTATGAGGACGGTGCCGACGATAACGGACGATCAGTCCGGCCGAGAGGAGGATCAGCATCGGACTGAGTTTGAGTGTTGATGCAACGATGGTTGCGATTGCGATCATCCCGAATAAGAGGAATGAAAATGTCTCCTCGTGGCGTCCTAGATGACGGTGGATTGTATTAAAGGCATTACCGAATAACCAACCCAGAATGGCAGACCCTCCGATCAGGTAGAGGGGTTGTAGAACCGTGTGGACTAGGCTGGTGCCGGACTCGTCGTACATGAACGCGACCGCAATTTTATGACATATGATGGCATAGATGCAGTTGAGCGCGGTCATCAATAATAACCTCTCAGTGACCTGTCCCTGAGCGCGAGACTCTGTCGCTGTTCTTACGACGATGGCAGGAGAGGTGGCGATGCAGATTGAGGCAACGACCGCGGCTGTGACGTGTGCGACATCAAACCACAGGAGAAGTGCAAACACCGCAAAAAAAGTTGCTGAAGACTCTAGCAGGCTGGTGAATGCAATCCAGAGATTGGCCTTAAGCCATCTTAAATTTACCTTGCTGCCCAGTTCAAATAATAAGATACCGAGTGCCAGATCAACCAGTAGCCGCCACTCGGATGCGGGTAGTTCAGGGATCAGGTTGAGACCGGCGGGGCCCATTAAAAGGCCAACACCAACATAACCGACGATCCGAGGTAGTCGTAGATACCGTACCAATCCCTCCCCAACCAGTACCGCAATCACCAGTGCCAGTGCGAGCCATAGGGCCGGGCTGACAGAGAGTGGCCAGATAGGGAGGTAGGATGAGAGGGTCACGTCTGGATACGCATCGATAGATCCACTGCCCGTATATTCTTGGTTAAGCTGCCGACAGAGATCCGATGAACTCCGGTCATAGCGATCATTCGCACACTCTCGACAGTGACCCCTCCAGATGCTTCCAGTATGATTTTACGGCCGTCTCGGCTATTAGCAAGGTCGACCGCCTTGGATAGTTGCTCAAGATCGAAATTATCCAGAAGGACCATCTCTGCACCTGCATCCAGAGCCTGTCGTAATTGATCCAACGTCTCTACCTCAATCTGAATGAATACTCCCGGTGGAGCGATCCTTCTGGCGGTGTTCATCACCTGATCGATACCACCTGCAGAGATGATGTGGTTCTCCTTGATGAGTATTCCGTCATAGAGTCCCATCCGGTGATTGATACCGCCACCACACGTCACTGCGTACTTCTGTGCAATTCTCAGGCCGGGAAGAGTCTTGCGGGTGTCCACGATCACCGCCCCCGTTCCGGACACGGCCGATACATACAGTCTAGTCTGTGTAGCAACAGAGGATAGTGTTTGTAGGAAATTTAATGCAGACCTCTCAGCCGTGAGGAGTGCACGTGCATCCCCCATCAGGTGACATACCGTTTGTCCGGCGGTGATGATGTCACCATCCCGTACAGACCAATCGACTCTAGAGTGTGGATCAATCTTCTTAAAACAGGATTCAAACCACTCTGTACCGCAGAGAGTTGCATCCTCTCTGCTGATGACGCTTGCGTGTGCGGTCTTTCCGGTAGGAATCAAGAGTGCAGTGAGATCACCCGATCCCACATCCTCTGCCAATGCTTGACAGACGTCACGATCAATCTCTGCAGCTAAATCCATGAAATCCCCATTAAATTCGCTTAACATGTGATCCGTAACAACTTATTTTAACTGAATGCGGTGAAGGAGAATGCATGCCAGACTTAATGACGATAGTCTCCTACGGATTCGGTACCCTGTTCGGCATCTTCTTGGCCGGTTTCTTGTTGTACTGGCTGGTCTATGACCTGGTCCAGAAGAAGCATTCCATCCTTCGAAACTATCCACTCATCGGGCATCTCAGATACTTCTTAGAGAGGCAGGGTGAGTACTTCCGTCAATATCTTTTTGCGGGTGATCGGGACGAAATGCCCTTCAACCGTGCGACCCGGACATGGGTATACAAGAACGCGAAGAATGAGGTGGGTGTTGTTGGATTCGGTTCTACCAATGATCTGCGTGAGCCGGGCTCGATCATCTTCGTCAATGCCCCCTTCCCAATTCTGGAGGACGATCTGATGCCGACCCCCTCATTCATGATCGGGGAGGGGTATTGCAAGCAGCCCTTTAATGCACGTTCCGTGGTCAATATCAGTGGCATGAGTTATGGCGCACTCTCGGCACCTGCGGTGAGAGCCTTGTCGAGAGGGGCGGCAGAGGTAGGATGCTGGATGGATACCGGAGAGGGTGGACTCTCACCCTTCCATCTGGAGGGTGATTGCGACATCATTATGCAGATTGGTACGGCCAAGTATGGTATTCGAGATCATGATGGAAACTTCTCACCTGAACGCGCGAGAGAGCTCTCCAAGGTCGTCAAGGCATTTGAAATAAAACTTTCACAGGGAGCGAAGCCGGGTAAGGGAGGTATACTGCCCGGTATCAAGGTGACCGATGAGATTGCTGCAATCCGCGGGGTACCAGCCCATCAGGATGCCATCAGCCCCAACCGACATCATGACATCAGCAATATCGAGGAATTGCTGGATAAGATCGCATACATCCGAGACCTTACCGGTCGTCCGGTCGGAGTGAAGACCGCAATCGGTGGGTGGCGCTTTGTGAATGAGCTGTGTGACTCGATCAACAGACGTGGACAAGATTATGCACCTGACTTTCTCGTTATCGATGGGGGTGAGGGGGGGAGTGGGGCGGCACCTCAGGCGCTGTTCGATCATATGAGCCTACCCATCTCAGAAGCGTTGCCAAGGGTGGTGGATGCATTAATTCAGGCAGATCTAAAGAACCGTATCCGGGTCGTGGCATCGGGTAAGCTAGTGACCTCTGCAAGGGCCGCATGGGCTCTGTGTGTGGGAGCCGATTTCGTCAATACCGCGCGTGGATTCATGTTCTCTCTGGGGTGTATTCAGTCAATGCGTTGCCATAAAAATACCTGTCCAACCGGAATCACTACCCATGACAAGCGCCTTCAGCGTGGACTGGTGGTCGAGGAGAAGTATCTCAGAGTGGCCAATTACGCCATAAATATGAATAAAGAGATTGATATGATTGCGCACTCTTGTGGGTTAAGACATGCACGAGAGCTAAGACGTGAGCATGTTCGTATTGTCGAGACTGCCGGTAAGAGTGTCGCACTGAATATCATGTACCCCTATCCAAAAGCAAGAAACCGTGCGGATGTTTCGTTGTAGTTTATTTTTAACCCTCCCAACCAGAAAGGAGTTTCATCATGGCAAGAATTGTAAAGAGAGATCGTAGCAGCCCCTACCCAGTCACCGTAGGGACCGAGACCAAGTATATCTGTGGATGTGGGCTCTCCAAGAACCAGCCATTCTGCGATGGTGCTCACAAGGCCGCTAAAGATGAGTCACCTGCTAAGCTGTATTGGTACGATGCTGCTCATGTCCGTCACGAGATGGACGACACCCTCCCCGCGATACCTGTCCCGGCCGAGTGAGTCTCTGAAATCCTTATCTCGGGTGAGATGATGCTACACAGGAAATCATCTGGGTTATAGGATTCTAGAAGTTCCATCCAAAATCATCCGTTCGGGTGATTCATCAGTCAGTGATGATGAGTCGCCCGCCCTTGAAATTCCTTACTACCTCCCCATGTAGTCTATAACTACAAATTTGGAGGGATACATGCGTTTTGATAAATTAACGACCCGGTTCCAACAGGCCCTGTCCGATGCTCAGAGCATGGCTGTTGGTCAGGATCATGCTTACATAGAGCCTCAACACTTACTGCTCTCGCTGTTGCAACAGGAGGATGGCGGGACTGCTTCGCTATTGCAACGGTCAGGGGCTAACGTTGCTCCACTCCGGGATGCTTTGAAGAAGAGCGTAGAGCGATTGCCTAAGGTGGAGGGGACGGGTGGTGAGGTCACGACCTCACGAGATCTCGGTAACTTACTCAACCTGACTGATAAGGAAGCTCAGAAACGTAACGACCAGTTCATCGCGTCAGAAATGTTTCTCTTGGCGGCATTACAAGATAAGGGTGAGATCGGAGCACTTCTCAAGCAACACGGTGCCAACCGTGCCGCACTTGAGCAGGCCATTAATGAGGTCCGTGGTGGAGAGAATGTAGCCAATGCTGCGTCAGAGGGTACTCGAGAGTCACTCAAGAAGTACACCCTCGATCTGACCGAACGTGCTCGGATGGGAAAGCTTGATCCGGTGATCGGTCGTGATGACGAGATCCGTCGGACCATCCAGGTATTACAGAGACGTACTAAAAATAATCCCGTCCTGATCGGTGAACCGGGTGTGGGCAAGACTGCCATTGTTGAAGGATTAGCTCAGAGGATTGTGAATGGAGAGGTGCCAGACTCGCTTAAGAATAAGCGAGTCCTGTCTCTCGATATGGCCGCTCTCTTGGCGGGTGCTAAGTACCGAGGTGAGTTCGAAGAGCGTCTGAAATCGGTATTGAAGGAGGTCGCTCAAGATGAGGGCAGCACCATCGTATTCATCGATGAGTTGCATACCATGGTCGGCGCTGGTAAGGCAGAGGGTGCGATGGATGCAGGCAATATGTTAAAGCCCGCACTTGCTCGTGGGGAGTTGCATTGCGTTGGGGCCACTACTCTGGATGAGTACCGTAAATACGTTGAGAAGGATGCCGCTTTGGAGCGTCGTTTTCAGAAGGTGTTGGTCGATGAGCCGAGTGTTGAGGCGACGATCGCTATTCTGCGCGGCTTGCAGGAGAGGTATGAGCTACATCACGGTGTTGACATCACGGACCCTGCGATTGTCGCGGCTGCTGAGTTATCTCACCGGTATATCACCGACCGGTTCTTGCCGGACAAGGCGATCGATTTGATTGATGAGGCTGCGGCCCGGGTCAAGATGGAGATTGATTCCAAGCCTGAGGTGATGGATAAACTCGACCGTCGGCTGATTCAGCTCAAAATTGAACGTGAGGCAATGAAGAAGGAGAAGGATGAGGCCTCTCAAAAACGCCTTTCATTGATCGAGGATGAGATCAAGAAGTTGCAACGGGAGTATGCCGATCTTGAGGAGATCCTGAAGGCAGAAAAGGGAGCTGCTCAGGGGACGGCCCATCTGAAGGAGGAGATGGACAAGGTCCGCGCAGAGATTGTTAAGTTGCAACGAGAGGGTAAGTTAGAGATGGTTGCTGAGTTGCAGTATGGAAAGCTTCCGCAGCTCGAATTGAGGCTGAAAGAAGCATTGCATGTTGAGGAGGGCAAGCCCAAGAATCGTTTGTTACGGACCCAGGTCGGTGCTGAGGAGATCGCTGAGGTGGTGAGTCGTGCCACCGGTATCCCTGTCTCCAGAATGATGCAGGGGGAGCGGGAGAAGCTCTTGCATATGGAGCAAAAGCTTCACGAGCGAGTGGTCGGTCAGGATGAGGCGGTGAGGCTAGTATCGGATGCGATCCGCAGATCACGTGCCGGACTCTCCGACCCAAACCGTCCTTATGGGTCATTCCTATTCTTAGGCCCCACAGGGGTGGGTAAGACTGAGTTGTGTAAAGCTCTGGCAGGATTTCTATTCGATTCCGAGGACCGTCTGATCCGTATCGACATGAGCGAGTATATGGAGAAGCATTCAGTAGCACGTCTGATCGGTGCACCCCCAGGCTATGTGGGCTATGAAGAGGGGGGTGGATTGACCGAGGCGGTCCGTAGAAAGCCCTACGCGGTCATCCTTCTGGACGAAGTCGAGAAGGCCCACCCGGATGTATTTAATGTACTGTTACAAGCTCTGGATGATGGTCGTATGACCGATGGTCAGGGTCGAACCGTCGATTTCAAGAATACGGTGATCGTGATGACATCTAATCTCGGATCGCAGATGATCCAGCAAATGACGGGTGATGACTATCAGGTCATTAAGCTTGCGGTGATGGGAGAGGTGAAGTCTTATTTTCGCCCAGAATTTATCAATCGGATCGACGAGGTGGTGGTATTTCATGCACTCGATGAAAAGCATATCCAATCGATCGCGAAGATACAGTTGCAGTATCTTGAATCGCGCTTGGCAAAGTTGGAGATGACCCTTCAGGTGTCGGAAGCCGCTCTGACGGAGATTGCTCAGGCCGGTTTTGATCCGGTCTTCGGTGCCCGTCCGTTGAAGCGTGCGATCCAAGCAAAAATTGAAAATCCACTGGCAAGAGAGATCCTCGAGGGACGGTTTGCTGCCAAGGACACGATCAAGGTGGACTGTAGCAAGGGGGCATGGCTATTCAAGAAGGGCTGACCTGGATTAAAGATGGGCTCCTCTTGAGGCCGAGGGATACTTCACCACTGTCAGAGGATATAGATTCATGGCCTATCGAATATTCTTGATGGGGGCAAGATTAAGGTAAAATGTCCACTTTTTTAGTGGGCAGATGGTCATGCGCAGTACCGCAATCAGGGGCAGTCTAGTCGCCATTGTGACGCCGATGCAGGAGTCAGGTGAGCTTGATCTTGAGCGTTTTCGGGATCTGATTGATTTCCATGTGGACCAGGGTACCGACGGCATCGTGGTTGCGGGTACTACGGGCGAGTCCCCCACAGTTGATTTCGACGAGCATCATCTTCTAATCCGTATCGCGGTGGAGCATGCCGCTGGGCGGGTTCCTGTACTCGCGGGTACAGGTGCTAACTCGACTCGTGAAGCGATAGATCTATCGATCTATGCGAAAGATGCCGGGGCGGATGCCAGTTTGTCGGTGGTCCCCTACTACAACAAGCCCACACAAGAGGGACTGTATCAACACTTCAAGGCGGTTGCAGAAGCGGTTGATATCCCCCAAATCCTCTATAACGTTCCCGGCAGGACGGTGGCCGATATTGCCAACGATACCACTCTGCGGTTATCACAGATCCCCAATATTATTGGTATCAAGGATGCGACCGGTGATATCGGTCGGGGTTCTGATTTGTTGCGTCGTGCCCCGCCAGATTTTGCGATTTATAGCGGGGATGATGCCAGCGCGCTGGCGTTGATGTTGCTCGGGGGGCACGGTGTGATCTCGGTCACGGCCAATGTTGCGCCTAAGTTGATGCACGAGATGTGCGATGCGGCATTCTCAGGTGATTTGGTTGCTGCTCGATCGGCTAATAACAAGTTACTGGGACTGCATCAGTACCTATTCATTGAAGCGAATCCTATTCCGGTCAAGTGGGCTCTCTCGCAGATGGGCCGAATAGGTCCCAGTCTGAGGCTGCCATTGACCCCACTATCGGTAAATTATCATCAGACTGTCAGGGAATCGATGAAACAAGCCGGGATACTTCTGGCAGAGGGAGTGGATGCTTAATCTAAATTGGCGCAGAACACGTGTACCCTTCCTCGTATTTTTGGTGACGGTTGGGGTGACGGGGTGCAGCCTGATGTCCTTTCTGCCTGAAAGTAAGAAGATGGACTATAAGACGGCGGGCGGTAAGAAGCTACCACCCTTAGAGATTCCGCCAGATTTAACAGCGCCCAGCACGGATGAGCGGTATATCGTTCCAGATATTAATCCGTCAGGAAGTGCTACCTACTCAGCCTATAGTAAAGACCGTGCATCCAACAAACCCGGTGCGGGGTCCGCGCTACTGCCTTCATCTGATGAGTCTGGTGCGCGTATCGAGCGTTCTGGAACTCAGCGTTGGTTGGTAGTGAATGGGGATCCTGAGTTGGTGTGGCCGGTCGTCAAAGAGTTTTGGCAGGAATTAGGCTTTATCATTAACGTGGAAACGCCTACCGCTGGGGTGATGGAAACGGATTGGGCTGAAAACCGTGCCAATATCCCGGATGACCTGATAAGGAGCATTCTCTCCAAGGTACTGGATACGCTCTACTCGACCGGTCAACGAGATAAGTTCCGTACCCGTCTGGAAAGAGGGGAGGGTGGGACGACTGAAGTCTATATCAGTCACCGTGGAATGGACGAGGTACTGGAAGGCAATACCCGGACCGTCTGGCAACCTCGACCCGCTGACCAGAGTCTGGAAGCTGAGATGCTGGCCCGTTTGATGATGCGCTTTGGGGTTGAAGAGGCTCGTGCCAGGACAGCTGTTGGGACTCCGAGCATTACCCAGCAGCGTGCCCGTATCGATCGAGAGCGTGGTGGAATTCTTGCGCTGAATGAACCCTTTGACCGTTCATGGAGACGGGTCGGACTGGCATTAGACCGGGTCGGATTCACGGTGGAAGATCGTGATCGTTCACAGGGTATCTACTTCGTTCGGTATGTGAACCCCGATAAAGATAATCAGACCGGCGCTAAGGAGAGTGTGCTGTCAAAACTTCTTTTCTGGCGTGGAGATCCGAGTGCGGCGGATAGTAAGCCTGAGCAGTATCGTATTCAGGTGAGTGATACAGAGGAGGGTAGTGAGGTCAGGGTGCTGAATCTAGAGGGTGCTCCAGAGAAGTCTGCGACAGCGACTAAGATACTGAGCCTGCTTTACGATCAGCTTAAGTAGTTCGAACCCTTTAAGTCTGTCTTGGCAGGCGACAATTCATTTAAGGGGAGACCCCTTGAAGATAATGATCCAATAAAAAACCATCCCGAAGGATGGTTTTTTATTTTCTAGCGTTGGTTGATCGAGAGATCGATCAGAATCCTAACTACTTCGGTACGCCAGATAAGTCGGTGCTGCCATCTGCACGAGCACTAGGGAGAACAGTTGGGCCGCCCATATCTGCATCCGCGGGGATGGGTGATGGAGTAAGTTCGGGGGAGGTGTCAACAGGTACCTTTGATATCTGTTGAAAACGATCCTTCTCCTGCTCTGGGAGTGCTTGGTCTGGCCTGCCACAAGCAACCAGAGTGAGTGCTGCTAGGGTAACGGCGAGGACTGATAGTTTCATTGTTCAGTTTCCTTGGTGATTGGTTTCAGACAGAAAATATTATAACAATAATACTCGTTCTTGACATCACTTTGAGTCCGTAGGGTGGTTCTTAGTTCCAATTTTTAGACGATAAAAAACCATCCGTAAGGATGGTTTTTTATCGGTAACGGACTAACTACTTTAGTGAACTTGGGGAGGCTTGTGGGCCTCTTGACCAGGCTTAAGCGGGTTACCGTTGCCGTCAACGGTAACTGGTGGGAGCGCACCTTCAGCTGAGCCGGACATATCTTCATCCTTGTCGATCACAACGCCGACATCTGTAGGAAGGCCCATCGCTTCACGCTCGCCTCCTAGTGTGCCACCGCCTTCCATGTTGGTGCCGTAAGTGTCTGAACCTGCTTGTTCAGCTTGAATTGGTCTTTTGCCATCGCAAGCGGTGAATGTCAGTGCTACCAGAGCAGCAGCTAGGAGCGGAAGTTTCATTGATATATCCCTAAGTTAGTTAAGTAAAATGGTTTGCAACGGGCCGTATAGCTTTTGCAGGCAACGTACTATACATCAAAATAATCAAATTGTGAGCGAATTGTGAAAATAATTTACTGCTTGATATGATTGGACAATATTCAGTGCTGATTCAGGTAACTATCTTTAGATCAACGGGCGGTAATGTTAGACGTCTTCTGTGGTGCAGTCGGATGGTTGATTAAGGCTTAACTATCTTCCTCGCATGAACATCTTGTCAAGATCGGCCAGTGTCATTTCAAACCAGGTCGGCCTTCCGTGATTGCACTGATCAGACCGTTCGGTCATCTCCATCTCCCGTAGCAGACCATTCATTTCCGGTACGGTTAGTATCCGGTTTGCGCGGACTGCGGTATGGCATGCCATGGTCGAGAGTAATTCATTCCGGCGACCGGTCATGACTTGACTGGCACCAAATTCACGGATCTCACTCAGAACGGCACGAGCGAGTTGTGTTGCATCGGCATCCTTGAGGGTGGCCGGTAGGGCACGGACTGCCAATGCGCTGGGTGAGATCGCAACGATTTCAAAACCAAGCTCTCTCAGGATCGCATCATTCTCCTCGGCAGTGGCTATTTCCAGGCTATCTGCTCTGAATGTGACCGGTATCAGTAGCGGCTGCATCGATACCGAACGACTGTCCAGTGCTGATTTTAGTTTCTCATAAACAACCCTCTCATGAGCGGCGTGCATGTCCACAATGATTAGGCCCCGACTATTCTGCGCAAGGATGTAAACACCCAAGAGCTGCCCCAGAGCAAACCCTAGGGGTGGAATCTCTGACTCGGTCTCAATCGGTGCAGTTGCTACCGGTGTGGGGGATACGGTATTCGCACCAAATAGAGCCTGGTAAAAGGCCGGTGCCTGGCCGGTTGTGGCTAGAGGCATGCTGTTTTGCCGTGAATATTGAGGGTATGGCGTAAATGCTCTTGGACTTGCATCATCCAGATTTCTCGGCGTAAGCGTTTGTTGGGGTGCAGATAGGGACTTGTTGATTGCGTGGAAAATGAATTGATGGAGTGCACGAGAATCATGAAACCGAACCTCGGTCTTGGTGGGGTGTACATTAACATCCACCCCATCTGGGCTCATTTCAAGGTACAGCACAAAGGCGGGGTGTCGTTCCAGATGGAGGACATCTCGATAGGCTTCACGAAGTGCGTGTGCGATCAACCTGTCACGCACAAAACGTCCATTAACAAAGAAGTACTGGGTATCGCGTGAGGAGCGTGAGTAGGTGGGTAATGCTGCCGCACCCCACAGTCGTAAATCTGCTGCTTGTTCATCAATGAATACTGATGTCTGTATGAAATCCTGACCGAGTACCGCTGCCATGCGTTGCCTTGCGTCGGCAGGGGGTAGGTGGTGACGTACCTTCCCATTATGTTGTAGCGTGAACCCGATCGAGGATCGTGATAACGCGAGGCGCAGAAAGATCTCCTCACAATGGGCAAACTCAGTCGCTTCAGTTTTTAGAAATTTCCGTCTGGCAGGGGTATTGAAGTAGAGATCCTGTACCTCAACCACAGTGCCAGAGGTTAATGCCGCTGGTTCGGGTTGTGAGAAACGCTCTCCCTCTCCCTGTATCTGCCAGGCATGGCTCTCGTTAGCCGTGCGACTCGTCATCATCAAACGCGAAACAGCGGCAATGCTGGCCAGTGCTTCACCTCGAAATCCGAGACTTGCCACCCTTTGTAAGTCTTCAAGTGATGTGATCTTGCTGGTGGCATGACGTGAAAGGGCCAGTGCCAAGTCGTCCTTAGTGATTCCACTCCCGTCATCGGTCACCCGGATCAACTTAATTCCGCCCTGGGCGAGTTGCACAGTTATTCCGGTTGATCCTGCGTCCAGACTATTCTCTAGAATTTCCTTGAGTGCCGATGCGGGTCGTTCAACCACCTCGCCAGCAGCGATCTGATTGATGAGTAGTTCGGGGAGTAGTCTGATCGAGGCCATGGGAATGGAGGATTGGGGTGATTCTCAAATTATACGGTGGTGAATCGTAAATTGTAGTACCAGAGTCTAGGTCGACTCCATCGCGGCAGTGATCACAGTCCGGTCAAGGTGTGGAGCGAACATGCCAATAAAGTCGTACACATATCCGCGAAGGTAACTATTGCGGGTGATGCCGATCCGCGTCGTGCTCGGCTCAAATAAGTGGCTGGCATCTATCGAACGGAGGTGCTTATCACGACTCGGCTCAAAGGCCATCTGCGCAAGAATACCAATCCCCAGCCCCAGTTCTACGTAGGTCTTGATGACATCGGCATCGATCGCGGTCAGTACTACATTAGGGGTGAGGCCCTTGGCGGCGAATGCCTGATTAATTTTTGTGCGACCGGTGAAGGCGAAGTCGTAGGTGATGATGGGGTACTTAACAATATCCTCCAGCGTTAGCTTCTCTAGCTTGAGCAAGGGATGTCGCGGAGGAGTGATGATGCATCGGTTCCACTGATAGCAGGGTAGCATGACCAATTCATCAAATAACTCAATCGCCTCGGTAGCGATTGCGATATCAGCCTCGCCTGAGGTGACCAGCTTTGCGATTTGGGTTGGACTGCCTTGTCTCAGTACCAGCTTCACCTTGGGGTAGCGTAGGGTAAAACGTTTAATCGCTGGGGGGAGTGCATACCGAGCCTGGGTATGGGTAGTCGCGATGGTTAAGGATCCACTGGCCTCATTGGTAAACTCCTGTCCGACCTGTTTTAGATTCTTGGCATCCCTGAGCATTCTCTCAGCAATTTCTATAATAGCCTCACCGGGTGGGGTGATCTTGACCACACGCTTGCCATTCCGAACAAAGATATCCACCCCGAGCTCATCTTCCAGAAGACTGATCTGTTTACTGATCCCGGGTTGAGAGGTATGGAGAGACTTTGCGGCCTTGGATAGGTTCAGTCCTTGGCTGGCAACCTCGCACAAATAACGCAGTTGTTGTAATTTCATGATCTTCGTTTCGAAATAAGATAGACTTATAACAATCTAACACAATATTCTTTTGAGACATATGCGCCTATTGTTATCATGCTGCGCTTGGGGTGAAGTCGGCTGCCGATCGTGATGAGGGCGGCGCATCAGATTTTGCGATTGGTTCCGGTCGCGGTATTAGGATAAATCAATTCTGGAGAATGAGGATGGAACACTTGACGGATCTCGCTAATGACGAGGAAATAAATTCATTTGATCAGGCCTTGCAAGACTACCAGGGTCTGCGTATGGATGCCGATCGTTTCACCGCTACCCGGTTGCAAATGGGAATCTACGGACAGCGCCAGGAAGGCGTCAATATGGTCCGTATTAAGCTTCCGGGCGGTCGGATGACTGCACCTCAATTAACGGTCATCGCTGACGTTCTGGAAAAGTATGTTCGCCATGATGTGGTTCATATCACCACACGTCAGGATATTCAGATTCATTATGTGCCGCTCGAGCATACGCCGACGGTGCTGCGACACTTGGCCACAGCCGGTCTGACTACGCGTGAGGCTTGCGGTAATACAGTCCGTAACATCACCGCCTGCTCTCTGTCTGGGGTATGCCCACGTCAACATGTCGATGTGAACCAGCATCTCGACGGTGCTGTTCAGCATTTCTTACGCAACCCTCTGAACCAGCAAATGCCACGCAAGTTCAAGATCAGCTTCTCTGCGTGTGAGTCCGACTGCGCACAGGCGATGATGCACGATATGGGCATCGTCGCAGTTCATAATGGCGGACGTTTTGGTTTCAAGGTCTTAGCTGGGGGCGGCCTGGGTCATAAGCCGCATGAGGCCATTGTGGTTGAAGAGTTTGTTGAGGAGAAAGATCTTCTACTGGTGATGGAAGCGATTATATCGTTGCATAATCGTTATTCAGACCGAGTTAAAAGGGCCAAGGCCCGGATCAAGTTCTTGGTTGATAAGTTCGGTGCAGAGGGGTTCATCGAGAAGTACCGCGAAGAGTTGGCACGGACCCGGGCAGCTTTGGCACGACAGGACTATCCACAAGGTACTTGGAGTGCAGGTGACGATAGCGAGCCTCCCGGTATCGGCGCACCTCGCCGCCTGTTTAGCCAGAAACAGTCGGGTCTTTATGTTTTCCCGGTCAGCGTGCCTATGGGTAATTTGACTGTGGTGCAACTCCGCGGCCTTGCTGCCGTTGCAGAGAGTCAGGGTCTGCACGATATCCGAGTCACCCAGGATCAGAACATGGTACTGACGAATGTGACTCCTGAAAAAATTGACTCGATTCGTGTGGGCTTGGCCAAACTTGGATTGGGTGAGCCGAAGTCAGGGGATGATGTGGTGGCCTGTCCAGGCACCTCGACCTGCCGTCTTGGTATTACATCCAGTCCGGTTGTTGCGCCCAAGTTAAGTGGTGGTGAACATGACCTGAAGGTTCGTGTTTCTGGCTGTCACAATGGA
>Ga0265593_1000446_pt1 | contig 23199 bp, 22 predicted proteins | sample saktaG_8_FD_190136 | JGI IMG/M metagenome (GOLD analysis project Ga0265593, IMG submission 190136) | Saline water microbial communities from Sakinaw Lake, British Columbia, Canada - sak_2011_5_24_36m | ecosystem: Environmental > Aquatic > Non-marine Saline and Alkaline > Saline ...
ACCAATACACTGGTTGGGTAATGTTTAGCCAATTCTTCGGTATTTTTAGGCCAGCCCAGTGTAGAAAACGGCCATAAGGCAGAGGAAAACCAGGTATCCAGCACATCTTCATCTTGTCTAAGCGCGTAGTCGGAAGGCAAGTTGTGTTTGTCGCGAATGTCCTGCTCAGAGTTACCGACGTAAATATTGCCCAGTTCGTCATACCAAGCCGGGATGCGATGCCCCCACCAAATTTGCCGAGAAATACACCAGTCCTGAATATTGCGCATCCAGTCAAAATAGGTGTTTTTCCAGTTGTCAGGCACAAATTTGATGTCGCCGTTTTCAACCGCAGCAATGGCAGGTTCTGCCAACGGTCCTACCTTAACGTACCACTGATCCGTTAAAAAGGGTTCGATAACGCTGTTGGTGCGGTCGCCGCGCGGCACCATCAATTTATGGTCGGCGATTTTTTCCAGCAAACCGAGTGCTTCCAGATCAGCAACCATGACTTTACGGGCTTCAAAACGATCAAGGCCGCAATATTTTTGCGGAATCAGCTCATTTTCATCCTCGGCATTACTGCGTATGGCGGCATCAACGGTAAACAAGTTAATCAAACCGCCATGCGGTAAATCTTGAATAACCGAGGTATGACGGTGACGCGTCCAGACTTCGTAATCATTAAAGTCATGGGCGGGTGTGATTTTGACACAACCGGTACCAAATTCAGGATCAACATAGTCATCGGCAATAATCGGAATGCGACGACCGGTTAATGGTAGTTCTACAAATTCGCCTAGCAAATGTTTGTAACGGTCATCGTTGGGATGTATCGCTACTGCCGCATCACCCAGCAGTGTTTCAGGGCGTGTGGTTGCCACCACCAAATGGCCTTGGCCATTCGACAAGGGATAACGCAGATGCCACATAAAACCGTTTTCTTCTTCAGAAAGCACTTCCAGATCCGATACAGCAGTATGTAAAACAGGGTCCCAGTTAACCAGGCGCTTGCCTCGATAAATCAGGCCTTCTTCATAAAGTTGTATAAACACTGCCTGTACTGCATCAGACATGCCGTCATCCATGGTAAAGCGTTCCCGATCCCAATCCAGGGAAGAGCCCATACGCCGCAGTTGACGGGTAATGGTACCGCCGGATTCTTCTTTCCACTGCCAAACTTTTTCAAGAAATTTTTCGCGTCCTAATTCATGGCGGGTTTTACCTTCAGCATTACATAGTCTTTCAACCACCATTTGCGTTGCAATGCCTGCATGGTCAGTACCCGGTTGCCAGAGTGTGCTGTAACCTTTCATGCGATGGTAGCGTGTCAGTGCGTCCATAATGGTATCCTGAAACGCATGCCCCATGTGTAAACTGCCGGTGACATTGGGCGGGGGAATCATAATGCAGTAGGACTCACCCTCTGAATTGGCTGCAAAGTAGCCTTTTTCTTCCCAGGTTTGATACCAGCGTTGTTCAATTGAATGCGGGGTGTATGTTTTTTCCATGGTGGGGCTTAATGTTTTTGTGAAAGTTTAGGTATTTTAACAGGATTAAGGCGTGTGAATTTGATTGTTGGTTTTGTAGTTATTAAGCTGGAGGCTTACGCCTGATTAACATAATAATTCATATTTTATGAGTCGTTATGGTGATATCGTACTGTTGATACTGCCGATAGCGATTTCTGCCGAGTTCTTTGGTTGCTTCGCTATTATCCAGTATCTCAAGGATGCGCTCAATGTTATCGAATTGTTTGGGGCAATATGACGACAGGTTGATGACGGTTTTTTGCCAGAGTTCAGGTACATCCAGTGAGCCAATCAAGATGACTTTTTCAAGGGCGGGCAGTTCGCCTGTATAAATTTGGTGCGGAATAAAACTCCCTGCCCTGAAAGTCCAGAGCAGGTCGTCTATTTTTTGGCTTTGTGCTGCATTGTCAGTGAGCACGTAACAAAAGCAACCGCTACGATAGGCTTTCTCAATGAGTTTGCAGGCAAATTCATCACGTTCCTGTGTCAATTCTGACGGTAGGATATAAAAGCTGATTTCAGCCATGCGCCCGATTTATTAGGTATTGGCTTAATAACGGAACCGGGCGACCGGTTGCGCCTTTATTTTGACCCGTGCGCCATGCTGTACCGGCAATGTCGAGATGCGCCCAGTGGAAGTTTTCGGCAAATTGTGACAAAAAACAGGCCGCAGTAATGGTACCGGCATCTTTGCCACCGACATTGGCGAGGTCGGCAAAATTGGATTTAAGTTGTTCTTGAAATTCATCCCACAACGGCAAACGCCACAAGCTATCAATAGCAGTTTCACTGGCGGCCAGTAAGTCATTGCATAATGCGTCATTATTACCAAGCAAGCCACTGGGCACTCGACCTAAGGCCACCAGGCAAGCACCGGTTAAGGTGGCCATGTCAATCACAACATCGGGGTTGAATCTTTCTGCATAGGTTAATGTGTCGCAAAGCAGTAAGCGACCTTCTGCATCGGTGTTTAGCACTTCGATGGTTTTACCGGACATGCTGGTTAAAATGTCACCCGGTTTATTTGCGTCGCCATCCGGCATATTTTCAGAGGAAGGAATCAGGCCGATAATATTCAGCGGCAGTTGCATTTGCGCTGCGGCCAGCAAGGTTCCCAGAACCGTTGCTCCTCCGCACATATCGTATTTCATTTCATCCATGCCGGGGGCTTGTTTTAAGGAAATACCACCGGCATCAAAGGTAAGGCCTTTGCCTATTAAGACGATAGGCTTGCCGTTTTTTTCACCGTTACGATACTCTAAAGTAATCATTTTAGCGGGTTGACGGCTGCCGCGTGAAACCGATAACAAGGCGCCCATACCCAGCTTTTCCATGTCAGCTTCTTCAAGTATGCTGATGTCAAGGCTGGGGTATTGTTTGCCCAGTTCCAGCGCTTGTTCTGCAAGATAAGTTGGAGTGCAAATATTACCGGGTAAATCGCTTAACAGCTTGGTTAGGTTAATGCCGTCAGCAATGGCTTTTCCTTGAATGAGGCCTGCTTGGGCAAGCGCCTGTTCTGTTAAAGGCGCGGTAATGCGAACTTTTTCAACTTTATTATCCGTTTCTTTATTCGATTTGTAGGCCGTAAATTGATAAACCGCATCGCTAAACACTTCAATGATTTGACGGTTTTTCCATTGTCTGTCAGCGCCAATAACGTCAGCGTCTGCCAAGCTACAGGCTACAGATTTTATTGGCGTTTTTTTCAGGCTGTTAATAGCGGCAAGGAGTGCTTTTTTGTAATTTTTAGCGGTTAAAGGTTTGTTTTCACCTAATCCGACTAACAAAATACGTTCAATAGAACTATCCGGTATGGCGTTTATTAATACGGTTTCGCCATTTTTACCGCTAATATCACCACGGCCCAGTATTTTACTAATCAGTCCTTGGGTGCTTTGGTTGATTGTGGTTGCTGACGCACTGAGCTGCTGATCCTGGTAAACACCGACAATAAGACAATCACATTGCAAGGTTTCTAATGGTGCGGTTTCTATAGCATAATCCATAACTTAACTCATAATAGGTGCTGATTAAAAATCTTATCGTGACAGGGCAGGGAGGTTCGTCCTATCAAGATGAGCTGTTAACCCAAGATTATACAACCAATAGCTATGCTATACAGCTACAGTGGTTGCATTAATTTTGAATAAATCAGCAGGTATTATGCTTGATGTTGTGTTTTTAAATGTGTTGGAACGATATCTTGGAATGAAATTAAGAGGCTAAAAGAATAATGATTTTTAAAGAGCTTATGATGGCGTTACGTCTTATAACGTTGGAGGGCAAATTTACTTCCGTAAAACTTACAAGGATTGGATGATTTTATCTAAGTCTGAATAATTCTTTAATCAACGTTTCAACTACCCATGTTGCTAGGAAACTAAAAAGAATCATTGTTAGTGATGTATTAATGATGGTGGAGCGTTTTATCCCTTGATTTTTAAATATTTGCCTAATCATTGTACCTAGCCTGTTTAAAAGGATTTAGGTATATTTTGGATAAACAATATTAAGGTATGATGACGTAACTATGACATTTTCATGATCATTTTATGGAACATTATCAATTTTTGTGAGTTTCGATACGGTAAGCTTCTATCATTGCTTTGTTAGTACCCGGCATTATTGATGCTATGTATATTTTATCACCGAAAATCAATGGCGTAGAGAGAGGGCGACCGGCTCCTTTTAGCGTTTGTTTGGCTACCAAAGCTCCATCTCTTATTCGAACACCGTAAATTGTACCGTTTTGGTTAATATCGACAATCCATACGGTTTCGTTTGAGTTTCCGGACTGCGTATTGATGGTTGGCAAAGAGGGGTGACTTCTGAATATTAGTAAAGCATCAGGGCTTGAAACTTGAGGGAATTGCCAAAAGCGTTTAAATTGTGGTCGGCCATTCTCAACTACAATCTTTAAAGCCACCATTCCGGCAGGATGAGTTTTATCAGGAACAAAAGTAGGGATAACAACAATTGTTTCTTTATTGTAAGTAGTATGCACGGGTTGGGTAACAATCATGCCCATCCAACTCAGTTTACACTCATCGGTTTTTGTGCCACAAATATCAACAATTTGCAGGCGATCATATTGAGTTCCAATATGTTTTGCGTCGATTAAAAAGACACCTCCATCCTTGCTAGGTTGAACCAGTACAGAAAGTCCGTTTTCCATTTGTATTTTAACGGGCGCACTTCCACCCAAGTCATAATCCATCCAAGCCAGACATTCACCGTAAGATTTGTTATCACACTCTCCTGTAGCGGGTTTTAATAGGGTATCGTTTTCAAGTAAGCGTGGAATAAATAAATTCTTGCAGGAAGCCATGCAGGCTCTGTCAGGATTCAAGGGGTCAAAGTTTACGCATAAATGAGTATCGCAGCCAGCATCAAAATTTAATCCAGGTTTTAAACGCATAATGGTATTGGCATAATCATGACGTCCAAGATTGATTTGTCCGTTACCCGTAGGGACAAATATTTCAAACTCACCATCAGAAGGATAAATTTGAGGGCCGGCAGGTGTCCAAATCCCGCCGCCACAGATCATTTCTTGATTGCCGTATGCTTTAGTTACAGGACACTTTGACTCCGGTGTTGTTAAAAGAACATTGCTTATGACTCTCTTATTCGGTTGTTGTTTGGTTTGGCTGTTGTTAATGCGCCATGCATCCATATCAATTTCAAAAAGCCAACCATGATAAGGTTGTTCGTCACCCGAATTACCAAAAGCAGCATAAACATAACCCAATTTTGAATCCGGTTTTGGTGCGTGCTTAAGAGCAGAATGTGAAAAGGCAGTGGGCGGGTTAAATTTTACTGTGTTAATGCCGTCAATTGCGGGTTTTTCAGCGGTCAATATGAGTATTGGGAATGTTGGGTCCAACTGTTTTAAAGCAAGATCAATTACCGCTAAACGATGACTGGTTCGTACTCCCTTATCCAGGCATTGGTAAAGAATAACTAATTTATTCTCAATAATGACCGGTGTTGAAATGAGTTGAGTTGATTGGCCTATTGGAGCAGGCGTATTAATTTGCCATTCCAATCTCCCCGTATCGCCATTTAATGCAGCAATGATCCCATTAGATGCCGAAACCAAGACCATTGGTTTTCCTTGTGAATAGTCCAATAGTGGAGATGCTATGATGCTTTCATCGAAGCTAACAGAAGGATTGGTATCGGTAGGAAAAAGTCTTGTTAATGTATAGTTTTCCGGTTGCTGTAACGAAGTGCTTTTAAGGGATGCACAGCTACTTAAAATAATGGAGCTAGTTAGAGCAACTACAGAAAAAAAACAATATTTCAGGATATTTGGGTTCAAACGTTACTCAAAGGGTTAAAGAAAAACCATAAGATTTTATAGTTGAAGTATTACGAATAGATGAAAGTGTGTGAAAAGATTTTATTTTGTAAATAAACGCAGGAATATGCTTATTAAGTTTGTTGTCCGACCTTCGAATGTAACAAAACCTTAACAGGACTGTCATTCGATTTTCATCAATTTGACATGAAATTGACACTTTTGTTGATTAATCTAACCGGATATTTATTTGATCCAGGTGATTAGTCATGAAATTGAAAGATACAGATAAGCTTGTAAATGCGTCAAAAAAACTTGATTGTTTTTTGGCGGACTCTGATGTTTTGATTAAAGAAGCTCAAGCTTTACGATATCGTGTTTTTGCCAAGGAAATGGGCGCCAAATTAAAAACCGAATCTGAAGGTCTCGATTATGATGAAGTTGATAGTTATTGCGACCATTTAGTCGTATACGACAATACCCAAAATAAAATAGTGGGTTACACGCGATTGCTTAATCAGAATCAGGCTCAGCGATTGGGGCGTTATTATTCCCAGGATGAATTTAATCTGGATAAAATTCTCGCATTACCAGGCCGTTTTCTGGAAATAGGCAGAACCTGTGTTGACCCGGATTATCGTGGTGGTGCAGTATTAACTACCCTTTGGTCTGCCTTAGTGCAATACGCTTTGGAAGGTGAGTTTAATTATTTATTGGGTTGTGCGAGTATTACACCAGGCCCTAGCGGGTTTGCAGTTGATGCTGTTTTTCGAAATATAGATGCCAAAAATATTGCACCCGTATCCATTCAAGTTAAGCCCAGTATTCCAGTACCGAATGGTTTAAGATGTACTCGCGATGAGTCGGGTATTCCTCCATTACTTAAAGCTTATTTGCGCTTTGGAGCATTAGTTTGTGGGGAACCTTATTGGGATGAAGATTTTAATTGTATGGATTTGTTTGTATTATTACCGCTGGATCATTTAAAAGATCGCTACAGCAAACACTATATGAGAGGTTATCAGGCAACTAATGAAATTGAAACTGCGGTTGCTTAAAAAGCTTACCCTTATTATCTTACTGTTTGCTTATGGATTGATCATTACGGCAGCAATTTTCCCAATACTTAATCTTTTTTGTTCTGTTAATTATTCAAAAGTTAAACGAAATACACTAAAAACTCATTGGCTAAAAATATTCAGTACAATTATGAATCTGTCGATAACAAAAGTCGGTGAGTTGCCTGTAGAAGCTGTACTTTTAGTTAGTAATCATATTTCATGGCTCGATATTATTGTTCTTGGTCAGTTATTGCCTGCTTATTTTGTCGCCAAGAGTGATATTCTAAGTTGGCCTGTCATTGGTTACTTATCCATGCAGGCGGGAACTATTTTCATCCGAAGAGGGGATAAAAAGCAAATCAAGCTAACGGCTGAAAAAATGGTCTGGGTTTTAAAACAAAACAGTCACATAATTGCCTTTCCTGAAGGAACAACAACTCTTGGTGAAGAGGTTTTGGACTTTCATTCATCATTGTTTCAGCCTGCAATATTGAATCGCTCGGCCGTTCAACCGGTAGTGCTTAAATATGAAGGCATTGCCATGCAACAAGCTCCGTTTATTGGTGATGATGAGTTTATTCCGCATTTAATTAAAATGTTGAGTTTAGATAAAATTGAAGTTCGAGTTTGTTTTTTGCCCCTCATTAGTTGTTTTGGTAGAGACAGGCATTCAGTTAGTTTTGAAGCAAGAGAGATGATCTCGGAGGGGCTTGAAAAATGTCTATTTACTGAAAACGACATTAATCAATGCGAATTAAGTCGTAAAGCGATTAAATGCCAGTAATATTTAATTTTAGGTGCTTTCAATAATTGGTTTCGTGTTACAAGCAGTTTTTTTATTTTAAATACTGATAATGACAAGCAATCATGAAGGCGTCATAGATGCTACCAATTATAATTTTGATCCAACGTTTGGTTATACGCTTAATCAATTGCTTGCTGTAAAGACACCAAAAGAGCCGAAGGATTTTGAAGATTTTTGGATTAATCGTTATCAAAAAGCATTGGCCGTTGATGCAAAGCCGAGCACTCGGCTAGTTACTGAAGATAAGTTAGGCTGGCGGGTATTTGAGATAGCTTATTCATCAACTGATAACTTCCCTATTCGGGGTTGGTTGTTGTTGCCAAAGTCCGGTGTCATTAAGCGTGGCTTCGTTATTGGGCATGGTTATGGGGGGGGTGACGAGCCTGATTATCATTTTCCCTTTAAAGACGCGGCGTTATTATTTTTATGTTTTCGTGGTTTGGCTCTTAGTGCTCAACCGGGTATTTCAGCAGAACCTTGCTGGCATGTTCTTCATGATATAAATCAAAAAGAGCGTTATATCTTGGGTGGTTGTGTCGAGGATATATGGCTTGCAGTCAGTGCGATGTTGTCATTGTTTCCCGGTCTTGCTGGACACTTGGGTTATATGGGTATTAGTTTTGGTGGTGGTATAGGTGCTTTGGCATTGGCTTGGGAATCGCGTATTAGCAAAGGCCATCTAAATGTACCGACTTTTGGGCATTATCTCTTACGTTTACAGCTTGCCAGCAACGGTAGTGCAAAAAGTGTTCAACAATATTATCTGACACATAAAAAGCAGGCCCTTAAAGTGTTGCGCTATTATGACGCAGCCTTGGCTGCCAAACATATTGACATGCCCATGCATTGTGCTTGTGCAAAATTTGACCCCTGCGTCGCACCGCCCGGGCAGTTTGCAATATACAATGCAATAGCTAGTGAAAAACAACTGTTCATTCTAGATGCCGGTCATCACGATTACTTAAATCAAGCGCAGCAAGATAATGAATTAATGATTCAGCTTGATGTTTTTTTTAGATCAATTAGCGAATAGTTTTACTGATTTAAAGGCAGGAAATTTAAATGAATCGCGAATATCACAAATGGTGGAGTGATCGATTACAGCGCGATATGGAGTTGCTGGTTTTTGGACATGCGGGGGCAAAAGTATTGGTTTTCCCTTCGCGTTTTGGGCGATTTTACGAGTATGAGAAATTAGGATTAGTCGCGACATTAAGTCACAAAATTGAACAAGGCTATTTGCAGCTTTTTTGTGTAGACGGTATTGATATTGAGAGCCTCTATTGTGGATGGGTGCACCCATCGGGGCGTATCCAGCGACATATTGAATATGAAGAATATATTTTGAACGAAGTATTGCCCTTAATGAATCGTATTAATACACATGAATGTGTTATTTCTCATGGATTAAGCTTGGGTGCTTTTCATGCCGCAAATATTGCATTTCGTTATCCTCATTTGTTTAAAAAATTGGTGGCATTTTCGGGTAGATATGATCTCACTTTAAATGTAGAGTTTTTTAACGATTTATTTGATGGGTTTTACAATGAGAATATCTATTTTCATACCCCTAGCCATTTTTTGCCTAATCTTGACTGCTCTTGGCGCTTAAGCAAGCTAAGGGAAATGGACATAACGTTTGTTATTGGTAGAGATGATCCGTTTTTGCAAAATAATGAACAATTGAGTTTTATATTGCGGCAAAAAAATATAGATCATCAGTTTGCTATTTGGGATAGTAGGGCCCATAGTGGGCATTACTGGCGCCGCATGACTTCAATTTATATGTGATTTTGTTTTTTAATCTTCGTAATGAGTAGCTTGGTTTTCATGTTTAGATAATAGTGTTTTCCAATAACTAAAAAAACCTTTATAATGTTCGGTTCTACGGGGCATATCGCTCCTCCTTGCTTTACCTTCTTTTTAAGACAGAGAAGGGAGGCTTAACCGAAAGGAAAAATAATGCGACATTATGAAATTGTCTTTTTAGTCCATCCGGACCAAACTGCACAGGTTCCAGCAATGATTGAACGCTACAAATCAACCATTGAAGCAGCCTCAGGAACTATTCACCGCTTGGAAGACTGGGGTCGTAGGCACTTGGCTTATCCAATTAGAAAAATTCATAAAGCACATTATGTGTTAATGAATGTTGAGTGTGACCAGGCTACATTAGAAGAATTAGAAAGTGGTTTTCGTTTCAATGATGCAATTTTGCGTAGTATGACTTTATTGCAAAAAGTGGCAATCACTGAACCCTCTATCATTGCTACTTCAACAGCAGAAGAAAATAAAGCAGCTGAATCCAGAGCTAAAGATGCGGCAGCAAGAGAAGCGGTTGTAGTACCGGCAACAGGTGATATTGATGACGATCTTGAATTAGACGATGTCGATTTTGATGCTGACGAAATCGTTGCTGAATAACACTTTAACTTATTGGATTTACGGAAATTATTATGGCACGTAACATTAGACGCAAAAAATTCTGCCGATTTAGTTCAGAAAGCGGCACACAGATCGACTATAAAGATCTGGACTTATTAAGTGATTATATTACTGAAACTGGCAAAATTGTTCCTAGCCGAATCACAGGAACCAGTGCCAAGTATCAAAGACAGTTATGTGTTGCAATTAAACGGGCACGTTTTGTTGCATTACTACCTTTCTGCGACGCACACAAATAACATAGGCGGAGGGGCTATGAATTTTTTAGCGACATACATTATGCGGGGGAGAATGCAAGCCATGATAGTGGCTTCATCTCTCGCATTATTGTCTCTAATGATGCCCCCTGTAAGTGTCGTAAGTTCAGCTACCGTTGCTCTTGTTACCTTAAGGCGTGGTGGTTTTGAAGGATTATATGTTTTAGTTTGTTCCAGTTTGGCAGCCGGAATATTAGGGTTTCTTGTTACAGGTAATTACCAGTTTGCCTTACTTTATGTAATGGTTTTGTGGTTGCCAGTCTGGTTGATTTCAATTGTGTTAAGAGAAGGGCAACATTTATCTCTCGCAGTTGAAATTGCTATACTACTTGGGATAATTGGCGTTGTTGTTTTCTATATTTTTGCTGCAGATCCTGCCGCAATGTGGAAAGCAGTTCTTTCGCAAATGATTCCAGCAGACGCACCTGTTGCAGAGATCCAGCCAACCCTTGATATCCTAGTGCATTATATGACTGGGGTTGTTGCAGCTGGATCGGTATTTGGCTTACTTTTCGGCTTGTTTTTGGGTCGATGGTGGCAGGCAAACCTTTATAATCCGGGTGGTTTTAAGCAAGAGTTTTTGTCATTGGTTACCAAGCCAAGATTGTCAATTGGCAGTGTTGTGGTTGTAGCTATTGCCTTGGCTAGCTCTGGATTAATCTCTGAAATAACATGGAACATCAGTATCTTGCTTTTTGTTTTATTCACAGTGACCGGTACTGCAGTATTTCATACTGTATTCTCTGGAATGAAACTAGGCCGTTATATGGTACCCATGCTTTATATAACCTTGTTTTTGATACCCCATTCGATGTTACTTGTAGCTATTATTGGCTTGAGTGATCCGTGGCTTAATTTACGAAACAAAAAATCGAATCAACAGACGCCTGATGGCGTATAAATAATCGGTCAAAAACCGAAAGGTGAGGATTAAAAGATGGAAGTCATTCTTCTTGAAAAGATAGCAAATTTGGGTAACTTGGGTGACAAAGTCATCATTAAGTCTGGTTACGGAAGAAACTATCTTGTTCCACAAGGTAAAGCAGTTCCTGCAACGGCTACTAAAATTGCTGAATTTGAAGCACGTCGTGCCGAACTTGAAAAAGCAGCTCATGAGAAATTGAGTGCTGCTCAAAAGTTGGGCGTCGAACTTGGCAAATTACAGATTGAAATTACCCATAAAGCGGGTGATGAAGGTAGACTGTTTGGTTCAATTGGTACCCATAATATTGCTGAAGCAATTACAGCAGCAGGTATTGCAATTGAAAAACATCAGATTCGTTTACCGCATGGAACAATTCGCCATATTGGTGAATACGCCATCGACATCAATTTACATTCTGATGTTATAGTAAAATTGACTATAAAAGTTGCTGCTGAAGCATAATTTATAAAAGCGCAAGGCGAAGGGAGTAAGCGTTAACTTTTTAAACCTTACTCTTTTTACCTTGCGACTTTATACTATGCGAGTTATTTATTCCTCTATTTTTTATCTGTTAATACCTTTTATACTTTCGCGCTTGCTTTGGCGCAGTATTAAAGCACCTGCTTATCGACATCGTTGGCGAGAACGTTTAGGTTTTTATAATAAAGCCAAATCATTTCCTGAAGGTGTTATCTGGTTTCATGCTGTCTCCGTTGGTGAGGCAGAGGCTTTATTTCCTCTTCTTCGACACATACAAAAGCATCATACTGACGCAAAACTATTAATTACCACCACTACACCTACCGGATCTGCCCGAGTTAATGCGGTAATGTTGGAAACTGTTACTCATGTTTATCTACCGTATGATATTCCGGGTGCAGTCAATCGCTTTATGCACTGTTTTAAGCCCAAGCTTGCTGTCATTATAGAAACAGAAATATGGCCTAATCTATATTCTTGCTGCGGAAAAAACAAAATTCCTTTATATATAATTAATGCCAGGTTATCTGAAAAGTCATCACTGGGTTATCAAAAAATTCCTTCATTGGTTCATCCGGCGTTAGGAAATATATACGGTATAGCGACTCAAACTCAAGAAGATACAAATCGTTTTTTGGCTATTGGCGCTAATAGTGAGAAACTAAAAACGTTGGGTAATATAAAATTTGATGTTCAAATTCCTCAATCAATCATTGCGCAGGGATTACAGATAAAAACAAATTTATTTGAGGGTCGGTTTGTATGGTTGATAGCCAGTACTCACAAAGATGAAGAAATAATCTTTCTTGAAATCTATAAACAAATAAAACAAAAAATCCCTCAATTATTATTAGTCCTAGTTCCAAGGCATCCAGAGCGCTTTGCTGAGGTTAGAAAGCTGTGTGAAAAGCTTCAATATACTGTAGTTTCACGCACGGCAAGTGAAGCAGTTTGCAAACAAACAGATGTTTATTTGGTTGATACCATGGGTGAGTTAAAAGCGCTCTACGCCGCATCAGATGTTGCCTTTGTCGGTGGCAGTATGGTGCCTACCGGTGGGCATAATATATTGGAGGCTGCCGCAGTGGGTCTTCCGGTAATGTTTGGCCCTTATATGGCAAACTTTAAGGAAATAGCTCGCAGAGTGTTAAGCGATAATGCAGCCATTCAGTGTCAAAATAAACAGGACGTTATTGATTCAATACTTGCGTTATATGAACAACCAAATTTTAGAAATGCATTAGCCGAAAAGGGTAAAGCATTTGTTCAGATTAATCAGGGCGCAATGACTAGAATCTATAAAATGCTGGAACAGTTCATTTGATTTTTTTCATCCAATAACTGGGTAGCCACTTAGTTTGGTTATATCTAAAATTAAATACATTCCTGATTTTTAAAACACAAAGGTGTTATGAGTAAGCAAAGAAAAGCAGTGGCATTGATTTCCGGTGGTCTGGACTCAATGTTGGCAGCAAAAATAATAATGGAACAAGGTATTCATGTAGAAGGTATTAATTTTTTTACAGGTTTTTGTGTAGAAGGTCATACTCATGCTATTCGTGAACACGACAAAGTTAAACCTAATCGAAATAATGCCTTATGGGTTGCTGAACAATTAGGTATAAAACTTCATATAGTCGATGTGATTGAAGAATATAAAAAAGTGCTGATTAATCCTAAGCATGGCTATGGAGCACACATGAACCCTTGTTTGGATTGTAAAATATTCATGGTGAATAAAGCCAAGCAATGGATCGTCGAAAATGAATTTGACTTTATTATTACCGGTGAAGTTATTGGACAAAGACCCATGTCTCAAACTAAATCAAAAATGCCTATCGTTTCCAAACAATCGGGAGCTGATGATTTATTAATAAGACCGATGTGTGCTAAAAACCTACCTGCAACCCTACCTGAGATTGAGGGTTGGGTCGATAGGGAAAAGCTGCATGATATAACCGGGCGCTCGCGTAAGCCGCAAATTGAGATGGCAAAGCGATTCGGTATCGATGATTATTCTCAGCCTGCTGGTGGTTGTTGTTTTCTGACTGATAAGTATTATTCTGCAAAATTGGTTGATTTATGGAAAGCGCAGGGTAGTAAAGATTATGAGCTGGATGATGTGATGTTGTTAAAGGTAGGTCGGCATATCAGGCCGAAAGCCAATTTTAAACTCATTATCGCAAGAGAAGAAGGCGAAGGACGCTTTTTGCAGGGCTACAAAAAAGATTATATCAGTATGCAGTGTCAAAGCCATACAGGACCTTTAGCTTTGATTGATGGTCCGCTTTCAGCTGAGGATGTCTATTTTGCAGCCGGAATAGTTGCTCGTTACGGTCAAGGTCGGCACGCTGAACAGGTAGATATTTGCGTTACTGATAAAGATGGTTCTGAGCGGACACTTCAGGTAAAGCCATTATCAGAAAAAGAAGTACTAAAGGAATGGCATGTGTGAGAAAAAAGGTTTAACAATCGAATTTTTATTACTATTAGCGGTGCCAATGATTGCAATTCCTTTAACCTGATTTGTTATGATTAAAGAAACTTTAAATGCGCGGCGTTTACTCTGTCCATTGCCTGTCATTCGTACCCAAGATAAAGTTAAACAGCTTAAAACTGGCGATCATTTGGAGGTTATTTGCACAGACCCGGGTGTTATGCAGGATATTCCAATGTGGTGTCGTATCAATGGCCATAAAGTTTTGGAAACAAAATCAGGAAACCATGAATATATTATCATTCTTGAAGTAGGTTTGTAATGACTGAACTCCTCGATAAAGCGAGCATAAGTAAGCTAAAAGCCAGGGCTAGTTATGTTGGAGCGGCGATAAACGTTTTTCAGACTGTAATCAAAATAAGTTTTGGAATATTAGGGCAATCCGCAGCCTTAATTGCTGACGGAATTCATTCATTATCTGATTTATTAAGCGATCTTTTAGTTATTATTGCCGTTAAATTAGGCAGTCGCGAAGCTGATTATGAGCATCCTTATGGACATCGTCGTTTTGAAACGATTGCAACAGTTATATTGGGTGTCAGCTTGGTAGTTATTGGTGGGGGAATTACCTGGTCGGTGATGAATCGCATGGCTCATCCCGAACATTTACCCGTGCCAAATTTAATAGGTATGGGTATTGCTGCGCTTTCAATTTTTATTAATGAAGGGTTATATCAATACACAAAGCGTATTGCTAGAAAAACCCGATCTAAATTATTACTGGCCAATGCCTGGCATCAGCGAAGTGATGCCATCTCTTCGATAGTTGTTTTATTCGGCATTGGAGCAGTTATATTAGGTTATCCCTTGGCAGATGCAATTGCTGCAATTGTAGTGGCATTAATGGTCGCAAAAATTGGGTTAAACCTGGTTCTTGAGAGTGTTAAAGAGCTTGTTGATACGTCATTACCACCTAAACTGGTTGCTGAAATCCGAAAAGCCATTATGAGTATAGATGGTGTAGAAGGTATTCATTTATTGCGAACCCGACAAATGGGTGAAGATGCATTAATTGATGCCCATATAATTGTTGACCCCCGGATAACGGTTTCTGAAGGGCACAGTATAGGTGATACCGTCAGGGATGAGTTAATTAACCGTTTCGATGACATTATGGATGTTTTGGTACATGTTGATCCTGAGGATGATGAGGCTTTGTTCGAGACTGGTAAACCATTAATGCGTCGGGATGTTAATATTTTTTTAGATAAATATTTAGCAGAATTTAAAGTATCAATAGAAGATTTTAGAATTCATTATTTAAATGGACAAATTGAAGTAGAACTTATTTTGCCTTTTTCTCTCAGTGAGCAACCGGTCTTAATAGATAAATTAAGAAAGCAATGTAAGCGAATGAAGCTAAAAGTACAAAAAATTAACAATATCATATTGTTTTTCAAACAAAACGAGGAATAACAAATGGCCGTAGGACAGTGCGATTTTCCAAACATGCTTAAGGTGGCCGGAATAACGCTAGGTACAACTTGTGCTGGTATTAAGCAAACCATCAAAGATGATATTTTGGTGATACAAATGGCTGAGAACTCAAGTTGTGCAGCCGTTTTTACCCAAAATGCATTTTGTGCAGCCCCTGTACATGTTGCAAAAGCTAATCTGGCTCATGAGCCACGCTGGTTATTGATTAATTCGGGTAATGCCAACGCCGGAACCGGAGAGCAGGGCATGCAGGATGCTTTGCTGTCATGTGATGAACTCGCAAAACTCACCGGAGGTCATTCTAATCAAGTACTGCCTTTTTCCACAGGCGTTATTGGACAACCATTGCCTGTCAATAAAATTACAACCGCTTTGCCAAAGGCTATCAATAATCTGTCACTGGATAATTGGGATAAAGCGGCGTATGCAATTATGACCACAGATACCTTTCCTAAAGGTGTCTCTAAGTTGATTACTATCGCTGGGGAGTCTATTACTATTAATGGGATTTCTAAAGGTGCAGGCATGATTCAGCCTAATATGGCCACAATGTTGGGTTTTATTGCCACCGATGCGAGAATCAATCAAGCCCTATTGCAGAATTGTTTGGCTTTGGCCGTTGAGCAGTCATTTAATCGTATAACGGTTGATGGCGATACTTCAACTAATGATGCTTGTGTATTGATGGCAAGTGGTTGTTCAGCCGCTCCGGAAATAATTGCAGAGACTGATAATTATCTTATTTTTGCTGATGCTATTATGACTGTTTGCAAACAACTTGCAGAAGCCATTGTTAGAGACGGTGAAGGTGCGACTAAATTAATTCGAATTGTTGTGAAAGAGGCACTTCATGATGAAGAAGCAGTAAGAGTTGGTAAAACTATCGCCCATTCACCGCTCGTAAAAACTGCATTTTTTGCCAGCGATCCTAATTGGGGAAGAATACTTGCCGCGGTCGGACGCTCAGGCATTGAAAACATGGTGTTGGAAAATGTTCAGATATTTTTGGATAACGTGTGCATCGTCAAAAATGGTGGGCGTGCAGATGATTACACCGAAGAAGCGGGACAGCAAGTCATGAATAGAGAAGAAATTACTGTCACTGTTAAATTGGGTCGTGGAGTCGCTGTTCAAGAAGTCTTAACCTGCGACCTTTCTTATGATTATGTAAAGATTAATGCCGAATACAGAACTTGAAAGCAGGTTAAAGAATTTATTACCCTCTTTTAAAAAAAAGGGTTTAGGGCAGATTTCACAAAAAGTCCTTATTCCCTTAGATGTAACTCCATTTTATGACCCGGATATGAAAGTACTGCAAGTTGCCGTAGGTGTAGTAAAAAACACCAAAGGACAGGTATTAATCTCTCTGCGAGATGAATCGTTGCATCAAGGGGGTTTATGGGAATTTCCCGGGGGTAAAATTGAAACGAATGAAACAGCCGAACAGGCTTTGGTGCGTGAGCTCAAAGAAGAGCTTGCAATAAAGGTAACAGCCGCAACCCACTTGATGACTCTTAATCATCAATACCCTGATATTGCAGTCCAATTAAACGTTTTTCTTGTGGAAGACTATACCGGTGATACTAAAAGTTGTGAGGGACAGGCTTTTAAATGGGTTAAGCCAACTGACTTAAAAGACTATGATTTTCCGGCCGCCAATAAAACCATTATCACAGCAGCTTGCTTGCCTGCTTTTTATGCCATTTTAGATGATGCAGATGAGTCGTTATTATGGGTTAATTTACAGAAAATATTAAGCCGTGGCGTTAAGCTCATTCAACTTCGCTTAAAGACTACATCTTCCGAAACCATAAAACAGTTTATTGAAGAGGCTTTGTTTTTATGTAAACAAGAAGATGCCTTGTTACTGATAAATTCTGCCGTTAAAAATGCAGCAATCATTGCGGTTAACGGTATTCATTTGACCAGTCATGATTTAATGCTCGCTACCAAGCGACCAGATTTAAAATTAGCTTCTACAAAGCAAGCCTGCTGGGTTGCTGCTTCTTGTCATAATCTTCAGGAATTACTGCATGCGCAAGCCATAGGCGTCGACTTTGTTGTTTTAGCGCCTGTTTTGAATACAAAAACACATCCGGAAACCGAGCCTTTAGGTTGGGAGCAGTTCACTAAACTGGTTTCTCAAGTTAATCTGCCGGTTTATGCATTGGGCGGTCTTTCTGAATGTGATTTAAATAGTGCCCGAATTGCTGGGGCTCAAGGGATTTCTGCAATTAGGACATTTGTGGGGTAAACGGAATAATCTTATTGGTTGGTTTATTGTCTACGCCACGAATGTAAACGTTCTAAAAAACTCAGTAACATTTTAGGTACATGCTCTCGTTTCCAGATGCCGGCAACATATTTGTTAGCCTCCGCCAAGGTCGGGTAGATATGAATAGTACCCAAGATTTTATTTAAGCCTATGCCGTGTTTCATTGCCAAAACAAACTCCGCAATCAAGTTGCCAGCATCTTCTCCTACGATAGTGACGCCCAGAATTTTATCTTTGCCGGGTTGTGTTAACACTTTAACAAAACCATGTGCCTCGCCATCAGCGATCGCTCGATCAAGATCGTCCAGGCTGTAAGTCGATATTTCGTATCCGATACCCTGTGCTTTTGCATCTACTTCATTTAAACCAACCCTCGCTACTTCCGGATCGGTAAAGGTTGCCCAAGGTATGACTGAATAATCGGCACGAAATCGCTTAAACTGCCCGAATAAGGCATTAACAGTCGCATACCATGCCTGATACGCGGCAACATGAGTAAATTGATAAGGCCCTGAGACATCTCCACAGGCATAAATGTTGGGGTAATTGGTTTCTTGAAACGCATTGATTGCGATGGTCTTTTTGGTAGATAAAATAATGCCTAATTCTTCTGCACCAAAGCCTTTAATTGATGCTTCACGACCTAGTGCAATGAGTACTTGGTCAAAAGTTATTTTTACTGCCGATCCTTTGTGTTCTGTAAGCAGTGATTTTTCATCATTTTCAAAGTGAAACGCCTTTGCAGTATGCTCAAGTCGTATATCGATGCTCTCTAGTTTAAAATGTTTGATAACGGCTTTTGATACTTCAGGGTCTTCACGACTTAAAAGCTGGTTGGACTGTTCTACAAGGGTTACTTCACTGCCTAAACGGGCAAAGCATTGAGCCAGTTCGCAGCCTATTGGACCACCACCCAATACCAGCAAGCGTTTAGGTAATTCTTTTAGTTGCCAGATGGTATTCGAGGTAAGCGCTTTTATCTCATTAATACCGGGTATTGTTGGTAAAAAAGGGTGCGCGCCCGTTGCGATAATGATTGAACGAGTGGTTATTGTTTTAACAGCGTTATCTGTTTTAACTTTAACTTCCCAGGGCGATATTATTTTGGCTTCCCCCGTTATTACTTCTACACCCAGTTGTGTATAACGCTCGATGGAATCATGAGGCTCGATGGTTTTGATTATCGAATGAACTCTATTCATAGCCTCGGAAAAATTAAAATCAGCCTGTGCATTGTTAAAGCCAAATTCTTGTGATCGTTTGAACAAGGCAAACCATTTGGCCGATCGTATCAGAGCTTTTGAGGGAACACAGCCGGTATTTAGGCAATCACCCCCCATTTTATTTTTTTCAATTAAAGTAACCTTGGCTTTTACAGCCCCTGCGATATAAGCGGAAACCAGACCGCCGGCACCCGCACCAATTACAACGATATTATTGTCAAAATGCTTGGGTTTTGGCCAGTGCTCGTATATTTTATGCTGTTGTAAGTTTTTGACTATTATTTTAGCCAGTAACGGAAAAAGCCCCAGCAAAACAAATGAACCCAGTAAAGTTGGAGACATTATCCCGGTTAGGGATTCAATTTTAGCTAACTGAGTGCCCGCATTAACATAAACGATGGTGCCGGCTAACATGCCAAATTGACTGACCCAGTAATAAGTTCGTGTTTTTAACGCCGTTAATCCAAGTGCCAAGTTGATCATGAAAAAAGGAAATAATGGAATCAGTCGTAAAGTCAGCAAATAAAAAGCCCCGTCGCGATTAATGCCCTCATCGATTTCTTGAATACGATAACCAAAACGGGACTTAACAGCATCCCTAAACAAAAAACGCGCCGCTAAAAATGCCAGTGTTGCACCGATTGTAGAAGCAAAAGAAACAATAACAGTGCCCCATAACAAGCCAAATACAGCGCCGCCTGTCAAAGTCAAAACTGTAGCTCCGGGCAGAGATAAACCAGTTACGGCGATATAAATCAATCCGTAAATTAAAACACTCAAACCATAATTGTTGTTGCGGTAGTTTTCAATGGTAGCCTGTTTTACTTTTAAGGCATCTAAAGTCAGGTACTGCTGGAGATCAAATATAAAAAAAATCGCTATCAACATCGCAATGATTGATAGCAGAAATAATCTTGATAGTTTCATAATATGGCTCCGGTTCAATAAATTATTGTACCCGCTAAGGAAGATAATGCAATCTAACTTAAGCTCTTGCGCAGGCCCAAACATTTACCCGACTGACACCGGTATTTTTTAATAAATTGGCTAATTCATGAACCTTAGAGCCTGTAGTCATTACGTCATCCAAAATAGCGACATGATGCGCGTTAATCGGTTTAATTAATGCAAAAACATTTTTCCATGTTCTTGTGCCGTTGTTTGGCTGTCAAGGCGATTTGGTGCGGTGTGTCATGATGTCTTATGCAACTGGTGATATCTAACGGGATGAGTAGTTCTTTTTAAACTATTTTCGCTATCTCAATAGCTTGATTAAAGCCACGCTCGCGATAACGAAACTTATGCAAAGGAACCGAAATAATTAAATCTGGAACTTGTGCGGTTTGTTTTAGATGTTCAGCCAAGAGCATGCCCAGTAAACGAGCATTTTTGGTGTGAGCACCAAATTTTAATGACGTAATCAGGTGACGTATTTCTCCCTGATAAATAAAAGGTGCATAAGTTTCGTCAAAAGCAGGATGTGAACTAAGACATTGACCACATAAAACAGGGGAGGAGGTCGGTGCATCAAAAATTGCAGCGCACCGGTAACAGCACTTATTATTTCTGAGTAAGCGTTGGTAACAATGATCACAAATATCATGATTTTTAAAGCCTTTATTACCGCATAAGATGCAGGTAGGCGGAAGCAGGTAATCCTGTATAATATTAATCCAGTTGTGTACCATTTTTATATAAACAGGTTGACGAATGATGTCATTGCTTGTCACTTTTAAACTATTACTGTAGCTGGAGATTAACAAAATGTCTACAAACCCTGCAATTAGCCGTCCCGTTTCACTTGCCATCCGTCATGATTGGCAACTGGAAGAAGTGCAAGCGCTCTATGCCTTACCCTTTAATGATCTTATTTTTAAAGCTCAAACTAAGCATAGAGAGCATTTTGATCCTAACGAAGTTCAAATCAGTAGCTTATTAAGTATAAAAACCGGTTCATGCTCTGAAGATTGCAGCTATTGTCCTCAAAGTGCGCGTTATGATTCTGGGTTAACTCCTGAGGCACTAATGCCCGTTGATGCTGTTTTAAAAGCGGCACAGCAAGCCAAAGACCAAGGGGCTTCGCGTTTTTGTATGGGAGCGGCTTGGCGTCAACCTAAAGACAAAGATGTTGAGCGAGTGATAGAAATGGTTCAGGGTGTAAAAGCCTTGGGGATGGAAACTTGCGTTACTTTGGGTATGTTAACCGACGCTCAAACACTCCGGTTAAAAGAAGGTGGTTTGGATTATTACAATCATAATCTTGATACCTCTGAAGATTATTATTCAGAAGTCATAACAACACGAACTTATCAGGATCGCTTGGACACCCTAGAGCGCGTCCGAGATGCCGGAATTAATGTTTGTTGTGGCGGTATAGTCGGTATGGGTGAAAGTGATGTTGATCGTGCCGAGTTGTTAATTCAGTTAGCCAACATGCACAAGCATCCAGAAAGTGTGCCGGTTAATATGTTGGTTCAAGTTGAAGGTACCCCGTTAATGGGAACAGAAGAACTGGACCCTATTATGTTTATAAGAACCTTGGCAGTTGCAAGAATCATGATGCCCAAATCACGGGTGCGCTTGTCTGCTGGCAGAAACAGTATGAGTGATGAAATGCAGGCTTTATGTTTTCTGGCGGGGGCAAACTCTATATTTTATGGCGACAAATTATTAACCACTGATAATCCCATGACTAATCATGACTTGGCTTTATTTAATCGTTTAGGTATTCATTCCGGCGGCTCAAGTTACGCTTAATGACAGCTGCATTTTCCAAATTACCGGATAATCTAAAGATTATTACTGATGCGGGTTTATATCGTTCAAGACGCGCTATAGATTCACCTCAAGGCATTAATCTGCAAATTGACGGGCGCAGTATCGTTAATTTTTGTAGTAATGATTATCTGGGGTTGGCCAATCATCCTGCTGTAGTTAGAGCTTTTAAAGCGGCAGTTGATTACTATGGTGTAGGTAGCGGTTCTGCACATTTAATCTGTGGACATAGTACAGCCCATCATAAGCTGGAAGAAGAGTTGGCTGTTTTTACAGGGCGTGAAAGGGCATTATTATTTTCTACCGGTTACATGGCAAACCTGGGTGTTATGTCCGCATTGTTAGGTCGCAGTGATACGGTATTTGAAGATCGCTTAAATCATGCCTCCCTGCTGGATGGCGGCTTAATGTCAGGTGCAAAATTTAAACGCTATACCCATACTGATGTTGATAACCTAACCGTTCATCTTAAACAAGCCACCGGTAATAAACTCATCGTAACCGATGGCGTATTTAGTATGGATGGTGATTTTGCCCCCCTAAAAGCATTAGCATTAGCAGCAAAAGATAATGATGCATGGTTGATGGTTGATGATGCGCATGGCTTGGGCGTTATCGGCAATCATGGTGGTGGACTTTTGGAGCATGACGGCCTAAATCAGCGAGACGTACCGATATTAATGGGCACGTTGGGTAAAGGTTTTGGTACTTTTGGTGCGTTTATCGCCGGTTCTGATGTTTTAATTGAAACCTTGATTCAAAAAGCCCGCACCTATATTTATACTACTGCATTACCTGCGGCAGTCGCTGAAGCAACACGAGTAAGTTTAAAAATCGTCATCGCAGAAAACTGGCGCAGAGATAAACTTAAAGCATTGGCCGATCGTTTCAGGTTGGGGGCAGGGCAGTTAGGCTTGCAATTACTGGCTTCAACCTCGGCTATTCAACCGATCATCATTGGCGATAGTCAACGGGCAGTAGATATTAGCAACAGCTTGTTAAACGCCGGTTTTTTAGTCAGTGCAATCAGACCGCCTACCGTACCCAAAGGCAGTGCCCGTTTACGTGTGACCTTTTCAGCATTGCATGAAGAATTTCAGGTTGACCAATTACTGGACGCGCTGGATAAGGCAACAACAAGGCACAAGGCATAATGTATCAACACACTGTTATAAGGCGGCACCTTTTATCTTGAACTTAAAAAC
>Ga0265593_1000447_pt1 | contig 23184 bp, 22 predicted proteins | sample saktaG_8_FD_190136 | JGI IMG/M metagenome (GOLD analysis project Ga0265593, IMG submission 190136) | Saline water microbial communities from Sakinaw Lake, British Columbia, Canada - sak_2011_5_24_36m | ecosystem: Environmental > Aquatic > Non-marine Saline and Alkaline > Saline ...
AATACTACAATCATGAAAGGTATCAATGGGAACACAAAAAGATGACTCCCGTTGAATACAGAAATCATCTTTTAGAGTGTGTCTAGTTGTTTTTTTCTTCGTGTCTACTTTAGAGGGTACAGATCAACCTTTAGGGTGTTTTAAAAAATATTCCTATTTACTATTCCGGAGCTCAACTCCGAATCGGAGTTGAGCTCCGTCTCAATGTAGTACTGATTTAGTTAACTTAGTATAATAACGTCCTACCATCGATAAGCTTTGGCAAGCCCGCGAATATTGACGTTATCAACTTGAGTCAAGTTTTCGGCAACATACTGTCTAGCTTGTTTCGAGAGAAACATTTCATCGTTGTCAAAAAGCACCAACCAACCATGAGGATTCTGCTGAAGCACTTGCTTGATTTGTTCAAGCGAAAAATCTTCCTTGGCAGCCTCGCCCCCAAAATCAATGACTTTCACTTTTGCCCCAGAAAGATAATAATTTCGGAAATTGCGGGTCATCACAATATCTTCAGGTTGCAGATTTTTTTTGACATACAAAAAAACTTTTCGATAATCTCCCGTGTCAGTGCGATGATAGGTATTGTTATCTGAGAAAAAGTATCCATAATTTGGCAGCAGGAGCAATGCCAATGCAACCGTCACTGCAAAAGCTTTCTTGGAAAACGCGCCAAGATGTTCTTGAAAAAACTTTCCTGCTCCACAAATTCCAGTCGCAATCAAAATGATTAAGAATGATTGAATGAAAAACACATATTGGATTCCTTGGGTTCGACGCCAAAGAAAGGCTGCCATCAAAAGTGGCACCAACAGTGAAGAAAGTAGCCAAACGGTCTCTTTTTTTCTTTCCAGCTTTCTATAAAGATAAACCGCCCCCAACAAAAAGAAAATGATTGCCAAGATTGGACTATTATAATCAGACAAAATCTTTTCAAAATATCCACCGTTGTTGATAAAGAATTTTATTGAAGAAACAAAAATTCCAACAGTTCCAGCAAAAAACTTCACAGCAACAATTCCAACCACAATCATCGCCAAAGTTGCAAAATTATATTTGTTCCAAGAAAATTTTCCTTCTTGCTTGAACTTCAAAATCGCCTGGGCCAGAACGTAACCAAAAAAAGCCGCCAAAATATTGACTGTCAAAAGTTGCAAGTGCAAACTCAATAGGCCAACCAAAAGCAAAGGCAAAAGATACAAAATGTTGACTTTGCCATATTTTTCAAAAAAAGCCACTAATTTGTGTTTTCCAACGTATTTTTGTTCATAAAACTTGAAAAACAGCCAAGATAAAGCCAAATAGGTTGGATAAAACATCGCATACATCCGAAGTTTTCGGTCAAAAGCGATTCCCATCAGACTGACCGCGAACAGAAACGCGCCAAGAAGCCCTATGGAGCGTTTCTTGGTGAAAGAGACAGATACGCCATAAACAAGCAAAATGCTCACCAAGCCCCAAAATACGCTTACCAGACGGGCTGTTTGCTCAGTTGGAGGCAAAATTTTAAAGACCTGAGAAACTTGCCATTTATAGCCCCAAGCCCTAACATCTCGCGCTTCATTAATATCAACTGCATTTACTTTCCCGAGATTAAAATCCCAAGCCTGCCAAACATCAGTCATTCGAAAGGCATAAGCAGAGTTCATATCCAAAAATTCATCTGCCACAAAAGGATTTTTTCCAAGATTATAAAGTCGCAGTCCCCCACCGATAACGATAATCAAAAACAAAACAGCAACCGTTTTGCGCAAATCATTTTCCCCAAAAAATGTTTTCAAAAATTTGATGGCTTTCTTCATATGAATCGAAAATATTAAAATTTTTAGTTTGCTTTTTTTTCCTAACATTTTCATAAACTCTCACGAAATTATCCGGTCGTCCATCGATTTGCAATTCCCAAACTGGTTGCTCACTTCGCATCTCAGTCAAATTACTCCACATCTGTTCACTTAACATCATACCACGCCTGCTCGTGACATAAAAATCAATTTGATCCACTGTATCTTTTTTGTTCCATTTAATTTGACTTCCCTTGAAACATCTTCCTGCAAAAAACGGACAAAATCCCTCATAATCAGTCCAGACATAAAGAGTTGTAGGATCTTTGGATTGCCTATTCACATATTGAGCCGCTTCATATCCCCCATAACCCCAGCCTCCATTAATAATATATTCTTTCGGCAAAATGTCATTGGCATAGTTAAAATAAAAAGGTTCAACAAGCCGAATACTCCAACTGGAAACTCCAATAATAATCAAAAACAAAAAAGTCTTTGCTAGATTATTAAAACGCACTTGTTTGAAAGCATCAAATGGAATCGCCAAACCGAATGAGGCAATAATAATTCCAACAGCATAAACGAGCACGCTATATCTAACGTTGACCTGCAGATTCTGCTTAATAACACCTGCATAGAAAACGACCAAAAAAATCGAGAGTGTGAGCAAAACAAACATATCTTCTTCTTTTGGCCTTATTAAATTTCTGAGCCAAGCGAGCAACATCCCCAAAAGCACGATTGGTGTTAATGCGAAAATGAAGGGATAGGTCTCCAAGATGATTTTGATTTGCCAGGTCTGACTTGAAAAAAGTTCCTTGTCCCGAAGATCACTGGCAATGTTTGGGATATCAAGAAAATTCTGTCCGAGCCCCCAATTTAACAGAGACAATATCACAATAAAAGCAAGTCCCGCATACAAAAGACGTGGGAGAACTTGTTTCAAAAATTGCGTATACCTAAAAATATTCCCCAAAATCCAAGCCTTAAAAAATATTGCATCCAGCAAAAGAAAAGCATTAATCCCAAGCAAGATTTCCAAAATAAAATCAAATTCCTTGATTTGCCTAACCCCATCAAGCAAAATTGATGGTTTAACAAAAATCGCAGGCAAACCCAGCGCAAAAATCCCAATTGCCCCAATAATTACAAAAGGATAGGCGATTGAAAGAATGAGCATTTTTTTGCGAAATTTTTTTTCTTGTTTAAGTTTTTCATAATTAAGAAAAAGAAAAAGAAAAATCACCAAGAGAAAAAAAGGAATTAGAATGAATGCAGTATATTTACTAAGAAAAGCAAGGCCTAGTAAAATAGTTGCAAAAATCGCATCCCACCATTTATGCTTGAAAACAAAAAGCATAAAAGTCAACAGAGCGGATATGGAGAAAATCCACAAAAGCGCATCCGGATTGACAATTTGAGAAATCCCAATCAAAACTGGGTAAAGAGCGATCAAAGAAGTTGCCAAAAGACTAGTCCAGTTGTTACGCAAAAGTCTTCGCAAAACAAACAACAAATATAAAAGCATCCCCCCATTAAAAATCAAAATCGGCAACCTGAAAGCATAGTTCATTTGCTGAGATTTTTGGGGATCATAAAAAGTCGAAAACTTCATTTGGTTGACCACTCGATTAGGCCAACCTTTTTGAATGTATTGCCCAAGTCCCGAAACGATGGCCAACGAAATCCCTGGCTTATCATTGATTTGAGTGTTTGCCCAATTTTTGCTTCGCATAGCCTCCCAATATTGGGGTATGCGCGGGGGTGTGATTTCCAGATTCCCATTAAACCATCCTTCTGAAATCCAAAAATGTTCATCTGCTGTTTCAAACTGGGTCAGATGCCTAAGTCCGAACCAAAAATAAATCGCCAAGGGGATCAAGAAAAGAAAAAGAAGGAAAGTTTTGCTTTCATATTTTTTTAACTGTAGCTCAGTTTGCTTGGAATTTTTGGAAATCAACCTCATCGTTTTTAAAAACTTTAATGAAATTTTCGCGTCGTCCAGCTATCTCAAGATAAAAAACCTCCCTGCTTCCATACTCGTCAAAAAGATTCTCCCAAAGACCAGCACTAAGATTGTGGCCCCTTCGACTGGAAACGAAATATTCAAATGATGGGGCAATTCCTTTCTGATGTGCATCTTCACGGATGTTTTGCATTGTCAATTTGTTCGCGCTACAACTGCCATTAAAAAACAAACAAACTCCATTATAATCAGACCAAATCCTAGCGGAACTGACGTCAGGTTGGCTGTTCAAGAAAGCCGCCGCTTCATATCCCCCATAACCCCAAGCATCACTGATAATGAAGTTCTTTGGAAGCAACAAACTAGTATAATTGAAATAAAATGGTTTTGCAAGCCCCAAACTAATTGAGCCAAAGACAATGACTACAAAGAAAAAACTCAATCTCCAAGCAAAATTTCTTTTCTCAAGCAACATTTGATAAGCGCCAATACCCCCCAAGGTAAACATTGCCGGATATAGCATAATACTATAGCGAACTGAAAGTGGCACACTTTGAATAGTAACGGCTATCACATAAACCAATACGAAAAGCGACAAAATAAAAACCACCCAACCAAATTCGGATCGCTTTTTCATATTTTTGATCAAGGCATACAGAGCGAAAAAAATCACAATTGGTGAAAGTGAAAAAACCAAAGCCAAGAATTGACGCAAAATAAGTTCAAGTGTAAAACCCTCGGCAAAATAATGTTTCACCGAAGCGTCAAAAGGAACGTTGAACAATCCCAAAAAATCATTTCCAGAAATAGTGTTTACAATCAAAGCACCAAAAACCAAAACTGGAATCGCTAGAATAATTTTGACATAAAAATTTTTCAACAAGGAAACTTTTCTCGCTACAAAAAAAAGTATTTTGCTTTTGAAAAAATAAACATCAAACAAAATAAGTCCGCCAATGCCAAAAAGGGCTATGAAAAAATTAAACATTCCTTTAAAGCCAATGCTACCCTTGAAGAAATGCCCTGCATTCACAAGATTATCCGGAAGCAAAATTGCATAAAGAGCCAAACCAGAAAGCACGGTAATAAAAAAACCAGCTGAAAGAAAAGCGATTTTTTTCGAACCATTTTCGATATTGAATTTTTCAATGTTTTCAATAATATACAAAATCGTCACCAACAAGAAAAATGGAATCAAAATCACGGAAGAATATTTGGTAAGCAAAGAAAGTCCAAAAAAAATTCCACCAACCAAAGAAAAACGTTTTCTTTCTTCTTGCAAATAAATCAAGAACGACAAAATTGAAGCAAAGGAAAAAGACCACAAAAGACTATCCGGATTGACGATTTGAGAAACTCCCACAATTACCGGCGAAAGCAACATAAAGGTGCTTGCCAAAAGGGCCACAAATTCATTCTTCAAAAGTTTTCTGAGCAAATAAAAAAGCACAAAAACAAAAAGCCCGTTAAACAAGAGCAGTGGCACTCGAAAAAATAAATTTATTTTTTCAGCTTTTTCCATTTTTGTCATTGGAGCTACCACGCCAGTCTTGAGCCCATTTTCCAATCTGGTTTTAAGCCAAGCCCCAGGGCCACTCACGAGGGCCACGGTGATGCCAGGCTTATCATTGATACGGGTTTTTTTCAAATCCCACTTGGCCAATGCCGACCAATACTGATTGATTCGTCCATTGTCATTGTTCCAATAATTATTATTATTGTTATTGCTATAAATCCAATAATGTTCATCTGCGGTTTCAAATTTTGCAAGATGCTGAAAACCAAAAAAGAAATAAACCGCCAACGGAAAAACAAGCAGTAACACTGCAAGATTTTTCTTTCTCAATTTTTCAAAAATTTTTTTTAACCACATAAACTATTATTCTGTTATTGGCATCTCCTTATAAATCTTCAAGAAACTTTTCGGGCGATTATCGATATAAAGATGCCAAATAGATCTCTCGCTCATATTAGTTTTGAAACGAGGATTGATTGTGGCCTGAAGCGAACGCAAATAATAATCAATCTTATATTTTTCTGGGTCAATTTTTGCCGTATGAATACACTGCCCGACAAAAAATTCGCACACCCCATAGACATCAACCCAGACAGTCAGGTCTTTGGCATTTGGCATTTTGTTCAGATACTGCGCCGCCTCATATCCGCCATAACCCCAAGCACCAGAAATAATATACTTTTTAGGCAACAATTCATTAGTGTAACTGAAATAAAAAGGAGCAATGAGTAAGATACTGAAGATATTAAACGCAAAAAACAAAACAAACATCTTAATTTTCGTTATTTTTTGCAAAGATTTCCAAGGAAAATATTTTTCAATGTTAATTTTTTTAAGCAAGAAAAAACCAACAACAACCAATAGCAAAAGTGCTACCATAAAAACATTGCGTGAAACCATATCCCGAAGATCACCTTTGAAAAAATATTGATCTATCAAAGAAAAAATTTGCAATAGGATTATTGGCGTTACGAAAAACAGATATGTTTTTACAGCGTTCAAATTTTCCTTTATTTTTTCAAGCGAAAGCAATTCTCCTATGGCAATCGCAACCAAAATCATCGTAAATGGAAAGAGAATTATGCTATACCGAACTGTCACCAAAAGCCCTTGCTCGACTACCGCGACATAAAAAATCAAATAAAAAAGAGACAGCAAAAAAACCAAAGTGTTGTGCTTAATTTCAACAAAGACTCCTTTGATCCAAAGAAAAAGCAGCAGAAACAAGGCAATTGGAGTTAAAGAAAAAGTCAGCGCCACAAATTGCATAATGTAACGATGGAAAAAAGGAAGCTCACTGAAAGCATCTTTGCGCTTGGTGTCGAAAGATATTGTGGAAAGATCAAGCAAAGCATGCCTAGTCAGCCAATTGAAAAGCACGAAAAGAAATGAGGCTGCCAAAACTGCATAAAGAATTTTGGGCAGATATTTCCTGAGCAACGTTAGTTTTTCAAAAATCAAACTTAATCCCCTGCTCTTCAAAAAGATTGCGTCCAAGATGACGCCAAAATTAGCAACCATTGTCAACCAAAAAATCATTTTCATCCCTGGAAAACCAATTGTGCCTTCATAAAAATATTTCGGCTCCACAAAAGAAGCTGGCATCATCGAGGCAAACAAAAGCATTCCACCAGCCAAAATCGCAAGATACGTCAAAGAATTTTTCAGCGCGCGCGTAGCAAAGCCTTCTTTTTTCAAGGCTTCAAATTCAAAAAAATAATAACCCAGCATCATCATGAAAAAGAAGGGAAAGAAAATCACACTGACATATTTGCTTGCCAAAGAAAGACCCAAAAAAATTCCCGCCAGCAAGGAAAATTTCCAACCGCCCTTTTGCAAATAAGCATAAAAAGAAAGCACGCAAGCTGAACCAAAAATCCAAAACAAAGAATCGGGATTCACAATTTGCGACATCCCAAGCAAAATCGGTGAAGAAAGCATCCCAACTGCCGAAAAAAGTCCTATCCAATCACTACCGGTTATTTTCCTTACAATCCAAAAGAAAAACAAAAAGGCCAAACCCGAAATTAAAACGATCGGCAAACGATACCAAAAATTGATTTCTTCGGTTTTTTGCGGATTATAGACATCAACCGGACCCTTACTATAGAAAAACTGATCTTTCGGATTTTTTTCGAAAAGCAAAGCAAGCCCAGAAGTATAAGCCAAAGTAATGCCAGGCTTATCATTAATCCGGGTGTCTTTCCATTTCCTTTCAGCTATCGCCTCCCAATAATTTTGGATTCTTTCGGAGCCAGAATTAGGTAGCCAAAAATGTTCATCGGCTGAGATAAACTTTGTCAAATGATTGAAAGCAAAAACAAAATAGACAACCAGGGAAAATCCCAGCAGAATTCTGACTAACAATTTCTCATTTTGTCTTATTTTTATGACTATATTTCTAATTTTTTTCACTATACAATATTTTATCAATTAACCTTATTCTAAAGGAAATTATACACAACTTCAGGCCTTTTTGCAAGGAGAAAAAAAGCCCTCGAAAAGCGCCACTGCTTTATCCAAGTTATTTCAAAATATCTAGTTTTGTTATCACCAAACGTCCATACGTTTTGGTTTCTGAAGCTGTGAAATTTGTTTTTTCATTAACTGTCAACTTTTTGTTCATCCCTGAAAAAACTGAAGTTAAAAGAAAAATTGGCTGGTTTCCTATATCATCGCTTCCGTTATATTTCTTAACCACTAAATTTTTTTCTCTAGTAAAATATTCTATTGATTTTTTGTATTCATCCACGTCCATATTCTTCCCATCCAAATAAACATCCCCGCCTGCCTGGGAATTGCTCAGGAGAAACTGCGAGATAAATTTAGCTTCGCCCAAAGACATAAATTGAATATTTCTATCATCTTCCATAGTTGTGCCATTTAATATCCCAATATATTTTCCGATAGTGAGCGCATTAGAAAAAGCTAAGACAACCACAATTGCGCCAACAGCATACAACCATTTCTTTCTGAATTTTTCTCGTAAAAAAACCAACCAAAGCGCCAGCAGAAAATATGGCAACACTTCCACCACCACGAAGAACCGCATTGTTGTTTCATGAGAAACTGGAATAAACATCACAAAAGAAATGAGTGCAAAAATTCCAATCAATTGCAAATAAGTCTTCTTTTTCACATCAATCTCGCGGCGGATGGTGCCGACAAGAAGCCAATATCCCCCAATTGAAAATCCCAGCACAAAAAGTGTCCCGACAAAATAAACCGATAAAATTAGATATTTTTTAACTACGCTGTCTTTTTTGGAAATATTGTCATCTCCCCGAAAAATATCACAAGTGTTTTCCGTGCCTAAAGAGGAAATGGTATAGACATTCGATTGCAGTTGGCATTGGACTCCAAGACTGATAGTTTTCAGCAAAGACTTGTTTTTCTCCGATTTTGAAGAAACTGTAAAGAAAAAATCACGAACATTTTGCCCGCCAGTTCTGGCTTCACTAATCACTTGAGAGAGATTAAACAAAAAAGCCGTTGTCAAGACAAGCGCAATAACTTTCCAAGAAATTAATTTCTTTTTTATTAATAAAAACAAACCCGCAACCGAAAATATTGGCAAAATAAAAAGTGAAAGAGTTTGCAACTGCACACCAATTCCCAACGCAAGACCGCCAGCAATTGACCAGACAATTTTTTCTTTGATATTTTTGGCCGATATCAATTCAAAAAAAGACAATATCAACAAAATAGCAAAAAATGCCTGAGGGTTAGGATTCCATGAAAAGCGTGAATATCTAATCGTAAAATATGAAATTGCAAAAAGAAAAATCACAGACAAAGAAACTTTGCGATCAAAATATTTTCTCAAAAGCAGATAGAGCAAAACAATACTGCCTACGGAGAAGAAAAGATCAGGGAAAGCCACTTTTTCAGGCTCTGCCCCAAAGACCTTAGCCGAAGCATACTGCATATAATAATATGCCGGCCCAAGCTTGAAAGGTGTTTTTGCAGCCACAGGGCCAAGCAGTGGAAGCTCAGCACTGCGATTCAAAACTTTTTCAACCAAAACCACGTCGCGCGCTTGATCCTGATTAAACCTCAACCACTCCTGAAACTTATAGGTCCTTAAAAAAATCCCGACAGCTAATATCATCAAAAAAACAATAACGGTTTTTTTATTCTGTCTAAATTTTTCGATTAAATCCATTTTATTAACAAAAATTAAAATTAGTCTTGACGCTTGCTATCTAGATACATCGGCAATGCCACAAAGCTGACCAACATCTGCAAAACTCGGCTAATAATCGCGATGGTCACCACAGCTGAAGCACTTACCCCAAAAAAACCAAAAAAAGTAACATACGCCCATTCTTTGATTCCAATGTTATTTATGCTAACCGGCAAAGAAGAAACGATACTAATCAAAAAAATAACGGTCAAATAATTTAAAATTCCAATCTTAATTCCCAAAGCTGAAAATAAAACCCAATTGACCAAAGCAAGGCCAACCAAACCATAAACTATCGATACCAGCAAAGCCGTTTTCAAAGTTGAGCTTTCTTGATATTGAGCAAAGTCTTTGATCACTTCCAAAACTTTCTTTGGAGTATGTTCGGCTAATTTTTTCCAGAAAGGAAATCTAACAATAAATCTCAAGCTCAAAACTCCCAGCAAAATTGCCACGACAATTCCAACAATTAGCAGTAAAATCTGATGCCCAAAAACCACACTCCAATTGGCGAGCGCAAAAACTACAGACAAAATCATTGCGCCTAAAAGTCCCGTCACTCGATCCATCACCACGGTTGCTGTTGCGGAAATATATTTTCTTTCTGGTTTGCCAAGTTGATAAGCGCGATAAGTGTCTCCACCGATGAAGGATGGGAAAAAATTGTTCAAAAAAGTTCCAGTCAAATAAAGTTGGAAATATTTTTTGAGCGGAAAATCAAAATCCTTAAACTGCGCCAAGACTCGCCATTTGTAAGCCGAGATCATCATTCCAAACAAAAGCACTGCTACATATAAAATAATTTGCACCAAAGAAATCTGCGACGCATAATCCAAAACTTCTCGCCAATTGACCTTCAAAACCAACCAAGCGACAAAAAAAAGACTCACAGCCAGCTTTAAAAAAAACTTAAAAATCTTGTTTTTAAAAAAATTCATAAAAAAAATACGATTTTAAATTATCAATCCTCAATTTACAATTTACATTGAATTTTTAAAATTTAATTTTCAATCATTTAGATGAGCTGATTATCTTTTGAAATATCATCGTAAGTTCTTGTGTCTCCTGCCAATATTTTCTTGCCTCGCCTTTCTTTTCCTCTAAGCATCCGGCAATCATTCTGAGCCAATATTTTGTTTCCTGAGCTTCTTTTTTACAAATAAATATTTTATTTCGAAAATCTTTCTTCGAACTGGCGTTATTTGCCTCACAATAATTAGCTCCTATGCTAGTTCCGCTTCTGATCAACTGACTAACCAAGGGCCTTGTTATCGTATCTTGCTTTATACTCTTGCAAAAACCGATAATATTCTCTCCGAAGATTGCTGTCCTTTCCTCTAAATCATACTTTTGGGAAGTTTGTTTCATTGTAAATTTATTGTAAATTGAAAACTGTAAATTGAAAATTATCCTATTTTCCTTCTCGAATTTTCCTCAAATTAATAGTCTTTTCATATATATCAACATATTGACTGGCAACCTTTCCCCAGCTGAGCTGCTCAGCCAAAATGCGACTCTCAATTCCCATCTGTTTTTCCAACTCGCGATCAAGGATAATCTGCTCGATTTTTTCCGCCAAATCATCAGGGTTTTGCATTTCCACAATAAGTCCATTTTTTCGATTAGTAATGAGCTCTTTAGTCCCACCAGTATCAGTCGCTACCATCGGCAAGCCACAAGCCAAGGCTTCAAGCATGGTATTGCTCATTCCTTCATTGAGTGATGGCAGCACAAAAACATTTGCTTTTTGATAATAGTCAATCAATTTTTCATGTGGAACAACTCCCAAAAAAACTACCTTATCTTCAAGTCCCAAACCTCGCACCAGCTGTTCCAGGGATTTTTTTTCATTTCCATCACCTGCAATTATCATCCTAATGTGATCATAGCGAGCTTCCAAAATTTTGAAAGCTTGCACCAAAAAACGAATGCCTTTCCGAGGAGTGACTCGCGAAACACAAATAATATTAAAATGATTCGGATCCGTCTTTGAATGATCAGGAAAAAACTCTTCAATGTCGATACCATTATAAATGACTCCGATTTCTTTTTCTGGAGAAGATTGCAAGGCCAATTGTCTCAAACCATCGCTATTGGCAATCACAAAACAAGCTCTTTTCCAAATAAACTTAATAATTGGAGTGATGAATTTGTAAAGGAAACCGAATCGCTCGCTATAACCAGGCACATCAGATCCCCGCAAAGAAACCACATACGGAATCCCGAATTCAAATTTGAGCAAAAGTGAAACAAACCCACATGGCACAGTAAAAAACGAGTGAGAAAGATCATATTTTTTCTCCTTAGCGAGTCTTCGACTATATTTATAAGACTGCCAAGCGTATCGAAGCAATTCTTTTTTTGATTGAAAATGAATATTTTCTTCATTCTTTCCAACCGGGAGACGATGAATTGAGATATTTTCGCCAAGCTTTTCCAGATGCAACTGCTCATCAAAAGACGCAGTCACAAAATCAACCTCGACTCCTGGCATTTTGGCGTATTCTTTCAGCATATAAAAGGAGGCATTTCCTGCTCCCCCACCCAACGGCGGAAATTCATAATTGAAAAAAAGTATTCTCATAAAACTACGAATTACGAATTTATACGAATGTACGAAAAGTATTGTTCCTCTCTTTAGAAAAGAGAGGTTGGGAGAGATTTGAAAAGTTTCCTTTGTTTAAGCTGGTCTTTTAAATCCTCCTCAATCCCCCTTTTCCAAAGGGGGAAAAATTCATTATTTTTATATTTTCCTAAAAAGCTATGAACTATCCTATCTCCCTATCGAATTATAATCAAAACCAAGCTCTTTCATTTTCCTTGGTTCATAAAGGAGTCTGCCATCAAAAATCATTGGGGTCTTCAGAAGTTTTTTAATTTCCTCAAAATCGGGAGTGCGAAATTCTTTCCATTCCGTGATAACAAGCATTGCGTCAGCATCTTTCAAAGCTTCATATTTATTTTCAAAATATTCGATGCTTGGGTTGTCTCCAAAATATTCTGGAGTTGCGGCCATTTTCATTGATTCTGGATCATGAGCCTGAATTTTTGCTCCCTTAGCAATCAACTCGTTCAAAATCGTGATAGCGGATGACTCACGCATATCATCAGTTCCAGATTTGAAAGCCAAGCCCCAAACCCCAAAAACTTTTCCACTTAAATCCTGCCCCAATTTATCAACTACCATTTGAGATAAAATGAATTTTTGTTTTTCGTTAGTATCAAGCGTCTGAGCCAACATCTTAGCATCATAACCGAAATCCTTGGCAGTTTTGACTAGGGCTTTAACATCCTTCGGAAAACAAGAACCGCCAAATCCCGGACCAGCGTACATAAAAGGTTCCCCGATGCGAGGATCTGCGCCCATGGCCTTTCTGACGTGATCAAAATCAGCACCCGCTTTAGAACAAATGTTTGCCAATTCATTATTGACCGAAATCTTAGCCGCCAAAAAACAATTCGAAGCATACTTGACGATTTCAGCGGTCTTGGGATCCATCGCAAAAAATCTGCTCTCACGACGCGTAAAAGGTTCATAGAGTTCTCGCATTATGTCAATAACTTTCGACTCATCGGCTCCAATCACAATCCGACTTGGTTCCAAAAAGTCTTTGACGGCCGTGCCTTGCGCCAAAAATTCCGGATTGCTAACCACATGAAAAGGAATTTCCACACCTCTGCTTTGAAGCTCCTGGGCAATGTTCTGGCGAACTTTCTCGGCTGTACCAACCGGCACAGTTGATTTGTCCACCACAATAATTTCGTGATCCATCGCTTTTCCAATTGAAGTTGCCACTCCCAAAACGTGACTCAGATCGGCACTTCCATCTTCATTAGGAGGCGTTCCCACTGCAATGAAAATAATATCGCTTTTTTTGACTGCATCTTCAAGGTCAGTGCTGAAAGAAAGAGTTTTGTTTTTCAAATTTCGCAAAACCAATTCGTCCAGCCCTTTCTCGTGAAGTGGAGCTTTCCCAGATTCAAATTGAGCAATTTTATTTTGATCCTTGTCAACACAAATAACCGTATTACCCATTTCAGCAAAACAAGCACCCGTCACACTTCCCACATAACCAGTTCCAATGACGCCAATTTTCATATTATTAAAATATTATGCTAATTATACGAATAAATGCCAATCCACTAATTGCTAATCTTTAAATTCTGAATTTATAACTCTCTTAGGTTTTAAATACTTATCCCTAAAATTTATCAACATACCCAATTTTTTATTCAAAGCAACCAGATATCTCTTAGTTTGATAAAAATCAGTCCGCTCTATTAATCTTTTTGCTTTAAGTTCTAAAATAACTAAATCTTCTATTAAAAAATCAACTTTATTTCTATTAGTTTTTTCTCCATCAAAAGAAACTGGCAAAAATTCTTCTCTTGTATACTTTATCTTATTTTCCTTAAGATTCCTCTCTAGACAATCCCCGTATTGCTTTTCACTACAATACCTACCCAATTCATTATGAACAGCAAATAGAATTCCACCTATCCTATATGATAACTCAGGATAAATAAGTTCTTGCTTCATATATATTAGAGATTAGTGGATTGGTGTTTATTAGTGGATTAGCATCACATCTTAATCACCTCTTTAATATTATAATTCATATGCTTTCGGTTTTTGTAGTAAACCTTAAGCAAAATATCAGCCAAGAGACCAAAAACAAAAAGTTGGATTCCAACTAAAATCAAAAAGATTCCCACCAATGGCCAGATTTTTTCAGATAAGGTTGCCTGAAAAAACATTTTCTCGACAGCCATCCAAACCAACACCAACGTTCCAACGAAAGATAGCACTATCCCAGTTCCCCCAAAAAGATGAAGTGGACGGTTGGAATATTTTCGCCAAAACCAAATTGAAATCATATCTACAAAACCCTTCATTCCGCGCTTCCAATTGTATTTTGTGACTCCTGCAGTTCTAGGATGATGATCAACCTTCACTTCGCCTACGCTATAACCCTCTAATTCCAAGAGCGCTGGCATAAAACGATGCATCTCGCCAAAAAGATCCATATCCTCAAAACACTGACGCTTAAAAGCCTTGAGTGAACAACCGCTGTCGTGGATATTGTCTTGAATCAAGATTTTGCGCAAAAGATTAGCGGTGCGAGAAAAAAACTTCTTGCTCAAACTGTCCTTTCTTTTCCAACGCCAACCAGCAACCACATCAAAACCTTCTTCCATTTTTTCAAGCAGAAGTTTGATGTCCTTTGGATCATTTTGCAGATCGCCATCCATCGTGATGATAATTTCTCCTTTAGCCTGTTTTATTCCAGCATCAAAGGAAGCAGTCTGACCAAAATTCTTTCGGAATTTGATCAAAGTTAGTGGAGAAAGTCCCTCACAATTTTTTACGGTACTATCCTTGGAACCATCATCGATAAAGATGATTTCGAAAGGTTTTCCAATCGCCTGACAAGATTCCAAAATGCGCCTGTGAAGTTCTTTCACATTTCCCTCTTCGTCATATAAAGGCACGACCACTGAAATGAAAGGATTTTCATTCATAACATTTGAGATTATTGAAATTATCCGCACAACAACTTTGTTCTAATTTTAGTCAATTTTCACAAAAAAAGCAACCCGTTCAAAATAATCAGGGATTGCATTTGGCAAGTTTATAGTTCAAAATCCTACAATTTTCTCTTCCTGGCCACATACATTGGTCTCTTGATGACTTCCGTATGAATATTGGCTACATAGAAGGAAATCAGCCCAATAGAGGTTAACATTATACCGACCAGAAACAAAATCAAAATTGCCAGATTTTCCGAATCTGAAAAAGTGGAGGCAAACGGCATATGCAAGAAATATTTTCCAAGCAGAATATAAAATCCTGAGATTCCAGCGATAATAGTAATAACCGCTCCAAGATAGCCTGCCAACTTGAGTGGCATCAAACTCAAAGAAATAAAGCTGTTCATTGCTAAGCTAAAAAGTTTCCAAAAACTATAACTAGCAGTTCCATGAGCCCTATCATTAGCTTCAAAATAGATATACTCGCGTCGAAAGCCCAGCCAATCTATCAAAGCTCGCGTCATCCGATTTATTTCTGAAAACTTGTTAAACTCTTCCACCACTTTTCTATCTAACAGTCTGAAGTCAGTTGCATTTGGCACAATTTCGACATCTGAAATTCGGTTGATTACCTTATAAAAGAGCGCTGAACCCATTTTTTTGAAAATTGAATCACTCTTGTTCTTTTTTCTTATTCCAACAACCACTTCAGCGCCATTCTCCCACTTTTTGATAAATTGCGGAATAAGTTCCACTGGATGCTGGAGATCACTATCAAGCATAATACAAGCATCGGCTTTGCAATTATTGATTCCGGCTGTGCTAGCAACTTCCTTGCCAAAATTTCTTGAAAAATCAATATATTTAACACTCTGATCAGCATTTGCCAATTTTTCAATTTCCCCAATCGTATTATCCAAGCTTCCATCATTGACAAACAAAATTTCAAAGGAATATGAGCTTCCCAATGACGAAAAAACTTTTTTAAGTTCGCCATAAAGCAAGGAAATGTTTTTTTCCTCATTATAAGCAGGAGTAACGACAAGAATTGATTTCATAAAGTGAAATTATTTCAGGTTTATTGACGTATCTAGAGTATATCACAAAACAAAGCCCAGTAAAGCCAACGCTGAAAATTGAGCAGAGAGATTATTTTTTGAAGATTGAGGCAAAATAAGTTATAATTTATTAAATAAAAGCATTATTTTTAAAAAATTAATTAATTCAACCTAAAAATTTACAGCCGATTAGTCTGTAAACTCGTAGGTTAACAAAAAATGAACAAAAAAATTGCAATTATTGCGATGACAATTGCCGTCGCGATTCCAAGTTTGCCTGTTTTTGGAAGTGAAGAGCAAACAACAACTCGCGAAGAGTTGCAAGAGCGAAGAGAAATAATTAAAAACAAAAGAATCGCCGTCAAAGAAGAGCTTCAAGATGAAAAAGAGGAATTAGCCAAAAAACGACTTGAATTTAAAGAGAATAAGGAAAAAATGAACGAGGAAAGATGCAAGAACGTTGAAACTAGGATTGCCACCAGAATCAATCGCTATGAAAACAATCAGAAGATGTTTCAAAATGTCTATGGAAATATGCAAACCAGACTAGAAAGACTGCTCGCCAAACTCAAAACCGCCGGAGCAGACACTTCTAAGCTTGAAACTGACCTTGCTACGCTTAAAACAAAAATAGCCAAACTCAAAGCCGACCAAGCAGATTTTATTTCAGCTTTAAAGGAAACTCAAGATTTTGCCTGTGGAAAATCTGAAGGCGAATTCAAGGAAAAATTCGATGAGGCCAGAAAAGTTCCGGATGTGATCAAGGCTGATCGGCAGGACATCAAGAATTTTTTTCAAACAACCATCAAGGCTGACTTGAAAACAATCCGAGAATTTTTAGCTTCCCAAAAAACAACTGAAACTGATTAAATCAGTACATTAATTCTACTTTAAGGGAGTTCGACTCACTCAATGGGAGTCGAACTCCCAAACCTCAAATTAGCACGAATTATATCAGGTTAACTTAATCTATTCCGGAGCTCAGCTCCGATTCGGAGCTGAGCTCCGTCTCGATGCAACACTAATTTAGTTAATTTGGCATTAATTTGATTTAATATAAATTTAAAAAAGTTTAAAATAAACAGATGAAAAATTCAACAAAGAAAATTTTAGCCTTGGTTATATTTCCAGTAGCTGTCTTGATTTTCTCCGGCTGCAGTCAACAAGCAAAAAACGCTCCATCCGCAGAAAAAGTGACTTCCCAACAACAAGAATCAAAAACTGTGACTGAACCCAAAAAATCTGATCAGACTACAACAACCGAGCTTCCTGATCTTCCCACTGACAACAGGCAGGCTATTGACAGCGAGCTAAATGGAATCGACCAAGCGCTTCAAGAAACAGACAAATCTCTCTCTACTGATGAAGTCGACAGCGAGTTAGGACTATAGTTTTTTTCTTTTAAAACTGGAAAAACTTCGAAAAAACTGCTATCATCAAGATAGCAGTTTTTGCATATTCGTAATAATAATTCGTTAATGCGTTAATCCGTTAATAAAAAATTTAACAAAGTATGAACCTACTAGTCACCGGTGGAGCAGGCTATATCGGAAGCCACACGGTCAGAAAATTAAAATCAGCCGGGCATAGAGTTGTCATTTTCGACAATCTTTCTTCGGGACACCGCGATGCCATCAAAGACTTCGAACTCTTTGAAGGCGATTTGGCAAACAAAGAAGATTTGAAAAAAGTTTTTTCACAAAATCAATTCGATGGAGTCATCCATTTTGCTGGTTCAATTGAAGCTGGAGAGTCGATGACCGATCCAAAAAGATTTTTTGAAAATAATTTTGTTTGCGGACTAAATCTTTTGGAGGCAATGCTAGAAAAAGATGTAAAGAAAATCGTTTTTTCTTCCTCGGCTGCGGTCTATGGCGAGCCGGAAAAAATGCCGATTGAAGAAACCTCTGCAAAAAATCCGACTAACGTTTACGGTTTGACCAAGTTGATGTTCGAACAAGTGCTTGATGCTTATGACTATGCCTATGGACTAAAATCAGTGGCTTTGCGCTATTTCAACGCCACTGGAGCTGATCCTTCAGGCGAAATTGGACCTGATCACAAAAACAAGACTCATTTGCTGACTTTGGCGCTCCTGACGGCCCTTGGCAAACGCGATTCTATCAAAATTTTTGGTACTGATTTTCCAACTCCTGATGGAACCGGCATCCGGGACTATGTCCACGTCAATGACCTGGCCGATGCGCACGTCCTGGCTTTGGATTATTTGCAAAAAAAAGAGACGTCAAACAAGTTTAATTTGGGCAATGAAAAAGGCACTTCTGTCCGCCAAGTCATCCAATTGGCCAAGGAAGTCTCTGGAATTGATTTCAAAGTCATCGAAGAGCCCCGGCGCGACGGCGACCCGGCCAGTCTTTTTGCCAGTTCGCAAAAAGCAAAACAAATTCTGGGTTGGCAACCGCAATTTCCCGAAATGAAACAGATTGTCCAGACCGCCTGGAATTGGCATCAAAAACATCCGGACGGCTTTGAAGAATAAGAAAAATCCAATGATGGAAACGACCTCAAAAAAAATCTATATCCTCATACCGGCATATAACGAAGCAACTGGAATTGCTGACGTCATATCAAATCTAAAAAATTCTGGATATGAAAATATCCTGCTTGTTGATGATGGCAGCAAGGATGACACGGCAACGATTGCAAAAAAGGCTGGAGCGGAAGTTCTCAATCTCGTCATAAATCGAGGCCAAGGGGCAGTGCTTAAGGCTGGCATTGAATATCTCAGAGAAAATCACAAGCCAGATGTAGTTGTAACTTTCGATGCTGACGGTCAGCATCAGGCAAAAGATATTCCCACTCTCATAAAACCGCTTGAGGAAGGATTTGATATGGTTCTAGGAACGCGTTTTCTAGAAAAAAAATCCCAAGCCCCGTTTGTCAGAAAACTTATCCTCAAGGCGGGCGTGATTTTCACCAATCTGCTCTCAAATGTGAAATTGACTGACACTCACAACGGCCTCAGGGCTTTGGGGAGAAAAGCCATCCAAGAAATTGAAATATCTCATCGCGGGATGGAACATGCCTCGGACATTATTGATGAGATTTCAAAAAAACATTTGAAATACAAAGAAGTCCCAGTGGAAATAGTCTATACGGATTATTCAAAATTGAAAGGACAAAAATCATCAGCCTTTATAAAAATGGGTCTTAAAATCCTAATCAAAAAAATAACCCAATGATAACCCTAAAACTGCTTTCCGCTATTTTCATACTTTTTTTCATTTCAAGAGCCTATCTGAGATTCAAAGATAAATCCTTAAACACGGTGAATTTCATCTTTTGGAGCCTCGTTTGGATTTTGGCGCTTGCTATAATCTTCAATCCTAACCTGTCAGAATTGATTGCCAAGCCAATCGGCCTCGGCAGAGGGATGGATGCGATTTTTATGCTTTCCATCATCCTTTTATTTTATTTGATCTTCAGACTATATGTGAAAATTGACAGAATTGACAAGGATGTCACTCAGCTAGCCATCAGCACTTCGAAAGCACTGCATGCTAAGGAAAAAAATAACTCTTGAATCTGCCCAAATGAAAATAGCCATCAACGTCGCCGTTTATAACGAAAGCGACCATATCAATAAATTGCTTGAAAGCCTGCTTGTCCAGACGAAAATGCCCGACGAAATCATAATCGTCGATGACGGTTCAAAGGATGACACCGCAAAAATCATCAAGAAATTCGCGGCAGAAAATCCGACAATAAGATACCTTTATCAAAAGAACGCAGGACCGAGCGCCGCCAGAAACAACGCCTGGAAAAACTCAGCTGCCGACATTTGCATCTTCACGGATGGAGACTGCGTCCCGCAAAAAAATTGGATTGAAACTATGCTGCCTTATTTTGAGGATGAAAAAGTCGGCGCAGTCGCCGGGACCTACAAAACAGAAAACGACGACAACCTATTGGCGCTTTTCGTGGGATATGAAATCGCTTGGAAATATGAAAAACTTCGAGGTCCCGTCAATGTTCATGGAACCTACAACTTGGCAGTTCGAAAAAAGATCTTGGAGGAAATCGGCGGCTTTAATGAAAAATTCAGAACAGCCGAAGATGCCGATCTTACCTACAGGATTTCAGAAAAATACACGATTTATTTCACTCCGGAATCAGTCGTCGGACATTATCACCCAGAAAAATTCTGGGCGTATATGAAAAACCAAGAAAAACGCGGTGAAGACAGAGTCCTTCTATACAAACACCACCCCAACAGGATTACCAATGACACCTACACTGGAAAAATCATCAAATATCAAGTTCTTGCGGGCGGCATGCTGATTCCCTCTCTTATATTCATATATCCCTTTTTCAAATTCGGTTTTCTCATCCCATTGTCCATCGCTTTGTTCATCCTTTATTGCTCATCCTTTTCCTTTCCATATATAGCAAAGAAAAATATCTCATGCACGCTCTATGGAATTCCGGTGCAATTTTTCAGATCGATTGCCTGGTTTTTCGGACTGATCTGGGGAATCATAAAAAATCATTAAAATCAAAAAAATGCTCAACATCATCTTTCTTACAATCCTGTTTTCAATAACGACCGTCGTTTCGATCCTATTTTTGGGAAGCCGCTCAATCATCGGCGGCAATATGGATCTAAACGGAATCATCCGCATCATTTTCGGCTGGCAATTTATTGCAGGCGCCTTTTTTGCTTTTTTTTCAAGACTGCTTTTTATGATTATCAACAGTGCGCTCTATAAAATACCCAACCTCTCAGCCAGCTCAACGACCGTGACAACTTTCATCACTTCGGTTTCCCTGATATTCATCGTCATTGCAAACTATATCTTCTTGCACGAAAAAATCAGCCTCTTGCAGGGCTTTGGCGCTTTCGTCATCATAGTCGGGATTTTTTTGATTACGAAATGATCCCTCTTAATAGCAAGATTTTTTCTCAATGATAGAATCTGATGGTCAAATCCCAGATTCCAAAAAGCAATAAAGCTGAAGCAGTAGCAAAAATCAAAGAGTTGAAAAAATTTTTGTTGAAAGGATTCCTAAACCGGCTGTTTGCAACCACTATCAGCAAAGGAAAAACAAGCGGAATCAGATATCTCGGCTGCACTCCCGCGATTGTGTTGCTTGCTACAGGAGTAAATGAAACATAAAGTGCCGTGCAAATCAGCGAAACTGTCGCCAGATATACCCCAATCATCCACAATTTCATTTTCCAGCCTGACATTTTTTCATCATATTGGTTTCTATCCAAAAAAACTACCAAAGCCAACAAAAGTAGCCAAAGCCAAAAACCTTTTGTCATTCCCAGATAAGCGAAAAATGAAACGAATCCCCCAGCATTGAGAGGATTGACATAACCGACCATAAAATTGGAAAGTGTTTTGGCATATGCGAAAGGCTGCGAAAAAATGAAATGAACCTGCTGAGCAGAATTGACCCCTGCTCCCCCGCGGTGATCATCACCACCAGAACCACCAAGCAAAAACGGCAGCAAAAAACTTCCCACCACGAAGAAAATTGAAAACGCTGTCGCCAAAATAAATTTTTTGTATTGCCCTGAAGAAGCGAATTTTTTCATAGGAATCAAAAACAAAAGGAACATTAAAGGAAAATATATCGGTTTGGGTCCAAGCCCAATCAAGAAAGCTCCCAGCATGATTACAGCATTTTTTGTTGTGAGCTTTTTTTCAGGCTCTTGGATTTCAGCAAAAAAATATGCCAAACCAAGCATCGTAAATGCCGTTACCCAAGAATCATAGTTATAGTTGGAAGCCAAGAATATCGCCGTCGGAAAAAGTGCGACAACAGCCATAATCATTTTTCCGGTTTTCAATTTCCTAAGAGCGAAATATACGATTAATGAATACGCCGCCAGATTTATACAGCGGCCCAAGACAAAAATGACGTGATATGGCAAATGCAGCAATTCTCCAAGCATCAAAGCCAGAGAAGATGGGAAATAGGCTATTTTTCCATAAGAAAAAACTTCCGAAAAATCACGCGATTTGACTTTCGCTTTCTTGTATTGATTGTCGATTTCAACATTGATTTTTTGCTGCTCTGCCAGAGAATAGGAAGCTGGAGTGGTGTTCGGACGCGAAGGACCTCCTAGCAAAGCAAGCGATATTTTCTCGGCATTTTTGTAATGAATCTGTTCATCCCAATTGACGAATTTTTTCGGCTCCGAGATTGAGAGCAAGCTTCCACAAATCAAAGCTATCGCCAAAAAACCGATTTCCGGTTTTTCTCCTATTTTACTTCGCATCAAGGCGAAAAACGCAATCAATGTCTCTATTGCCAAAATCAAGAGAAAGCGATATTGATTGAAACTGCGACCAAATCCAAAATACTCAACCAAAAAAGCAACCAAACAAAGCAAAGAAATTATTGCGGCTATTTTTAAAATTTCACTTTTTTTCTTAATGAAACATTTCTTCACTCCAGAAAAAAATCCCCTAGATCGATTTCCCGAAAAAAATTTCTTCAAAAGGTCCATAAACAAATAAAGGTTTATAATTTTATAGCTAGATAATAGCATAATCACAATTATCCAGCCAACTGAAACCGTCCGGAAAACAAACCCTGACAATTGACAAGCGTCTCATTTTGAGCAATTATTGACAAAGCTTTTTGACATCAAAATTTAATTTTTCCAACCTGCTTTTAAAAAGTAAAAACGGGATTTAAAATGGGCAAAAATTTTTTTCTCGGTGCTGCTGCCTTTGGCGGCTTGTGTCTTGTGGCGGGCGGACTTTTTGTTTTATATGCAATTGAAAAAATTGACGAGACCCTATCTCCCCCGTCTCCCAAAATCCGTGATTATCCAATCACTCTCCCGCGCAATGTTCCCATAATGGAAAGATTTGCGAAGCAGCAAGCAGAAAAATACAAATTTCTTTTTGAATACAGCAATAATTAAAACTAACTGGGGGGACATTATGAAAAAAGGAACAAAAATCTTGCTCACCGCTATTCCAATTATCGTCGTCGGAGGCATAGGTTTTGCCGTTTACAGACTTGCGCAAGACATTGCCATGTATAGTGGTCTAGTTTGTCAAGACAGCTAAATTGTAAAAAGGAGAGGGAATTTTTAATAAATTATTACTTTGAAAATGAATTTGCTCTGGGGTTAGATTATTGAGTGCTTGATGTCTGCGTCT
>Ga0265593_1000448_pt1 | contig 23130 bp, 33 predicted proteins | sample saktaG_8_FD_190136 | JGI IMG/M metagenome (GOLD analysis project Ga0265593, IMG submission 190136) | Saline water microbial communities from Sakinaw Lake, British Columbia, Canada - sak_2011_5_24_36m | ecosystem: Environmental > Aquatic > Non-marine Saline and Alkaline > Saline ...
TCAATCCAACCACTTATAAGTGGACTAGAAAATGGGGTACGAATATTGTTTATGCTGGCGGATCAGCATTTATGAAACTTAATATTTTACCAAATAATAGACTTTTGATTTCAAAAAGAGATAGCTCGTATGCCATGTTCCAAGCTTATATTATTACAAGGGCAAGTTTGCCAGCTTAATTTGACTTTTATTAATAAATATTTTATTTATTAATTTTAAAAAAGGGAAGATTTGTCTTCCCTTTTTTGTTTAAAAATGGTAAAATAATTATAATATAATTTTACCAAAAAGAGAAAAAAATGAATTTATTACAAACAATCAATGAAGAGACATTTGTCATTTCAGATCTTCATTTCAATCATAAAAACATTCTACAATATGAAACTGTAAGGTTAGAATACCTCGCTGATTACGATGATGATGTTACCGAAGAATGTCATCAACTTTTAGACTTATTCAATGAAATCCCAAGTAATGAAAGAAAAAATAATGAAGAAATCATCAAATTATCTAAATTACTAATTCCGTACCACAACACCATGTTAATCGAAAAATGGAACAATACTGTTTCGGAAAATAACACTGTTTTCTGTCTAGGTGATTTTGCTTTTGGGGACATTGAAAAACTTACTAAGCAATTGAATGGTAGAAAAATTTTACTAATGGGCAACCATGATGAAAAACAAAAGTCTCATTATTTAGCACACGGTTGGGATTATGTTATTGATAATGTCAAATTGAATTTGAATAATAGTGTTTATGATTTAGAAGAAAATAACGGAGCCGCTGGTTTTTTCACAACCATTAACAATACTAGACTTTTGTTTTCTCATCACCCTGTTTTTAATGATACTGGTTATGAGCCTAAGTTTGGGTCTACTAAAACTTTAGAAGATGTTTATTTAGGTTGTAATGCTGATTTTAATATTCATGGACATACACATAGTAGAAATTCAACATTTAAAAATAGTATTAATGCTTCAGTTGAGCGGTGCACTTCTTTATCACCAATTAGGATTGGACGATTGTTGGAAAATAATATGTAAGAAAAAAGGGAATTTGTTTTACAAATTCCCTTTTTTTGATTACCCTAAAAGTAATTCTTTATCATCGTTATTAACTAATAAAATTTTAGCTGATTCATACATACTTTGATTTTCTGTTTTTAATGATAATAATTTAAATTGAGCTTCTAAATCGTTTTCATGTCTTGAAATAATTTTATCACCCATTTTGATAACATAGTGAATTCGTTTTTCATTTGTTAAAATCATAAGTTATTTTCCTAATTTTCTTCTGGTGTAGTCATTAAATTTTTTGAATTGTCAACGAATTCTTCTAAACCAGTCAACGCTTCAAATCCATATGGTGTGTGGTTTTTCCAAATTTCATCATTTAGTATGTGTTGTGAAAATTCATTTATGCTTTTATATGCAAGTAGTTCTGTTTTTTCGTGAAATTCTTCTTTACCGATTTCTCTACCGATTGAAAGTCCTTCCATAAACATTTCTCTTGTAAAAGTGAAAACTCTTTTTTTTAATTCTGAAATTTCATCTTTTGTAAATTTTTCTTCTAATTTTAGATCCATTGTTTTCTCCTAGAAGCTATCTTCATCAAATCCATGAGAAATTTTCTTTTCTTTTTTCTCTGCTACTTTTGGCGGTATAACCACTTTTATTTCTTCTGGGATAATTTCTTCTTTTTCAACTTCAATTGTTTGTGTTTGAATAATTTTTTTACGTTCTGTATGAGTTGGTGTGATTTCTAAATCAAGCATGTGTTTTGCTCTTGCAGACTGTAATTTACTATAAGTCGTTTTAAATTTAGCCAAATCATTCAATGTTAATGATTGAGAAATTACTTCTAAAAAAATACCTTCATTGATAGCGGAATTTATCAATTTATTAAAAATTAAATCGATATTTGAACTATGATTCGGAATGAGTTGTAACCATTCTTCATTTTGTGGTGTTAATTGAATTTCAAATTTTTTTGCCATTTTTATCTCCAATTTTAATTTTAATGAATATAATTTTACAATAAATACTACAACATTGAATAAATAAATTAAAAACTTTTTTTGGAGAAAAAAATGAAATTAAAAACCTTATTGTTGGAAATTGAAGCTGAAAAAATGTTCAACTCTGAAGAATTATTAAATGAGGGGATGTTTGGTTCTATTAAAGGAATGGAATCCCGTTATACTGCGGCGAAAAATGCAGTATCTGCATACAATTCATTAACATCGGAAAATGAAGTTACAAAACCGATTTTGAGTGCATTAATTTTACCATTTTCTAGAATCATTGATGAATTTGCAGGTGCATTTGGTGAAAAGGTATTACACGCGTATAATTTACCAAAAAACGAAATTGTTGCTAAGCTAAAGTCCGGTGAAGGTGCTAGTGCATTAAAAAACTTTAAAAATGAAGGGGAAAAAGTGCATGAAGATGTAGAAACGGCTTATAAAATAGTTGGTCACAATTTAGCTATAGTTTATAAAGGATTGTGTGAAAAAATGGTAGCGGAAATGGAACAGTTAAAATCGAACGAACTTTTTGCACACTTAACGTCTATTTTTAAAGATGCAATAAAAAAGGCCCCTATGTCAAAGGATGAAAAAGCCGCATCTGCGAACGAACCATCAGAAAAAAGCAAATATTGATTTTTTGTATGAACAGAAAATTGAATTCGATTTTAATCTTCGATGAAGTATTTCGTGAAGACTTATTGACCGGTTGAAGAAAGAAATATTTTGGAATTTGAAGCTTTGTGTGAAATTACACAAGTTTTGGATAAAATAACTACGATGGTTTCACAAGATGAAAAATAAGAAAGAATGGTTTTACCCTTCTTTTTCTTCAATCAACTTCAAAACATCACCGACTATTAGTTCGGCTCTTTCTTTGCTAGTTAATGAACTATCAAGATGATGATATTTGATTTTATGCATATCTAAGAATGAAGGGATTATTGTTTTTAATAAATCCATTTCTTCATTTGTTTGGTATCTTACACCATCATCCATTTTTGGTGGGTGATTGTGATCTAAAACATAAATCAAATCATAAGAATCTCTAGATTGTCTTAAAAATTTCAAATATAAATCGCCTAATAATTCAATTTGATCTTTATCATCATAATCAATGTATAATGAAGCATAGATTGTTGATAAAATATGTGGACTGTCAGTAATTAAGAAGTCTAAATGTTCAGGAATAATTTTTTCTTTTGTGAATTGTCTTTCATAAATTACATTCTGAAAAGTAATACTTGGAACACGCTTGTGCTTGTTAATGAATTCTCTGATGTATTCAGACACGAGTTCTCCATCTAATCCCGTATCTTTTAGCATAGCAAAAACATAGGCGGCTAACGTTGATTTTCCACAACCTGGTGCTCCCATCAATCCAATTTTTATCATAGTTTGTCTCCATAAGGTGTAATAGGCTTAGTATTTTTTCTTATTGAATCAAACAAATCTTTTTGTTCTTCATTTGTCAATCCCATAAGTTTGCTCATTTCAAACAATTTTTTCATCTTTTTATCATTTTCATGCTCGGTTTTTAGTAATTCTCGCATTTCATTTTTCCTCTAAACAACCTAAATAAATTTTTCTGGAAAATCATCATAAAAGATTTTCAATAAATCTTTGTATGTTTTTTCACTTATTATGTTATTTGAAACCTCATAAACATTGTGCGGCTCGATCATATTTTTTGCACACACGAATGCCATTTGAATAATGGCATCTAAATGATCATCATATAATAATGACGATTCTGTGTTTTGAGCACCTTTTGAAAACAATGAATCGATATTTTTCATAGAAATAGTTTCTAAGGCGATATTTTTCCATTTTTGTGGTTCGATGAAAACAGAATAATTGACATCACGTTTTTTAAATTCCATCAAGACAATAACTTCGACAACTTCGATAGATTTTAAATCCGATCCAAAACTTTGCTTTACAAAGAATTTATTTTTATAAGAGTACATTTTTTAACCTAAATTAATAATTCTGGATTGTGTTCAAATAAATAATTTAACCTTTTTTTATAATTCTTTTTAGTTATGAGATTGTTTGAAAAATAATCAATGAAATTTTCTTCAATTTTGTATTTCATACAAATATCCATAGCTTTATTTAGGGCATTTTCATAGGTGTCAAATACTAATTCTTTTTCCGTATCAAAAATTCCATTCGAGTAAATATCATCATAACTTAAATTTCCAAAATCTATTTTTGAAATTGAGTTTTGTCTGTGTGGTTCGACTACTAAAACTTCATCTCTTAAAATGCCTTCAATTATTGGGTTTTCTAAAACTATCAAAGCGTTTGTTATTCGTATATCATGCAATGATATAATTTTATGCTTATTACTTACTGTAACTGAGGTTTGAATAGATGGTTGAACAACAAATTTAATGTCTAAACTATTCATGACTAGATAAATATTTCTGGATTATTTTTATAAAAATCTTTTAAAAAATTATTGTATTCTTTTTGATTCATCAAACTACAGGTAATACTGAAAATATCCTTTTCATGTATTTTATAAGAGGCACAAACAAATGCCATACCTCGCAACGCACTATAATAATCATCAAATAAAAAGTCCTTAGTAGTTTCAATTTCTGAATCAAATGTGTCTGTATTTTCTCCATTTGTCTCAATCGTTGCTATTTTTGAAACTTTTATTTTTTCATTTTCTTCTTCAAGAACTAAAACATTTGAAATTATTGTTATGTAACTCAAGCATGAATTATTTGGTGTTGATTTCAAATAATTTTTATCATCATAATGTAAGATGAAAGGCTGTAACAAATATTGATTTTTTTGCATTATAAAGATGTTATTTTAATCGTTTTCAATAATTATACTAAATTTTTTTCTTTTAAAAAATAAATACTTTAAATATTTGAAGAGACTTAATATATGCCAATAAGACCGGAAAGTGATACATTATCTAATGCTAGCGCACAAAAATATAATTATATGAAAAAGCAAGATCCGACGGCTAGTAATATCAGCTTTAATAGATTCATCTATATGACGCCAGGCAATAAAGATAAATTCTATGATTGGAGATTGGATTTTTCAAAAATGGAAATAGATTATCAAAAGTTTGTCATTAATGTTGAAAGATATGTTAATAGGCCGGATAATATCGCTTTTGATGCGTATGGTAATGCAAAATATTGGTGGATAATTGCTATGGCGAATGATATATTGGACCCATTCACCGGATTTTATAAAGGTAGAGAATTAAAGATTCCAGAAATTAATATGTTTAAGAAAAAATTAGGGTTGTGATTATGGCGAATTATACAGGTCTGTTTAAATTATTTCCTATTTCTGGGTCGAGCGAAGATGGTTTTGTTGTAAATGATAAGGACGTTATAAAACAATCGTTGCTTAAATTGATAAACACTCATAAAGGTTCTAGAGTTTATGACCCCAATTTTGGCACAGATTTATACAAATTGGTTCATGAGATCAACATACAGAGGACTAGAAACATCGCAAAAACTGAGATTACTGAGGCTGTTAAAAAATATGAACCAAGAGCCGAGATACTGTCAGTTGAATGCGCTGCTGGAAAAGGTGAAAATTCCAGTGTAGTAATTATAAGCGTGAAAGTTAAATACGTTGAATATGGAGATGTTGAGGAATTGAAAATTCTTCTCAACAGTGATTCTAGCTGGATTAAAGACGATGAAGACGTGCACTATAATCCAGCTGAGGAATGGTTTAAAAAAGTTTAAACAACATTTTCACCAGTTTCATGCACGGCAAAAATTTGAATATCGTAAGCGTAGAAAGTTATTAAGGATAGAATTTCTTCATTTCTATCCTTAAATTTTGTCGCCATACCAGCAACACCATTCCTAGTATTCTTTAATGGCTCTTTACCAAGCGTAAGTAAAATTGTATTGATTGAAACCAAATCACTTTTTTTGATCATGGTCTCACCTCTAACAGAGCAATCCCACGGTTCTTGTAATTCTTTAACAACGCCATTAAAATATTTGGCATTTTCGGTAATATCGTCGCCTTTTCTTCCATCTCCTCGCGTGATAGCCTTCATAAATTTACCTTTTTTATAAATCAATTCACAATTGTGAACCAAACAACCGTTTGCAAAAAAGTTATGATTATCCTCAACGGTAATATCATACAACATCGAATTTGTTTCAATCTCCACGATTTCCAAAATCTCTAATTCTTCTATTTGTTTCGTCATCAACTGCGTTCCTTTCTAAAATAATTAATTCAAAATCGAATCCTAATGTTTCGATAGCATTCTTTTTAGCGTAATTTAAACCAATATCAATATTATAAGTATAGTTTGATTTTACTTCAATAAAAAGATTTAATTTTTCAATATAAAAATCAGGATAGTATCTTTTATCTTTCCCTTTATAATTATACGATATTTTTGGCATTTTTTTACTGCTAGTTTCAATTTCTTGCTCAGTGAAAAAATCTAATAATGCTTCATACACGACATATTCATAACCTTGAAAATGAAGTAGTTCACCAGCACTACTTTCCACTGATGTTCTGCGAAATGATGATTTTTTCATTTTCTCAAACACTTCGGCATTTTGCATAGGCCAAAAACAACCATATTTTTCCATGTTAGTTTTCGTGGTCTTTTCTAAATGATCGATACTTCCAAAATAAAATTCTTTTCCATATCTTTCTAAATTGGTAACTTTTGTTTTTTTAAAATAATCTTCAGTTCCGAAATAAAATTCTTTTCCATATCTTTCTAAATTAGTTTGTTTCCTTTTTTCCTTAAACTCATCGATCTGGCTTGGATTTTTGAAACCGTATTTTTCCAAAAAAAGTTTTTCTAGTTTCATCCTAAACTGTACACAACTTAATATGCATTCAACCCCATATCTTTCTAAATTGGTATTTTTTATTTTCTCTTTAATTTCTTCATTTTGGGTATAATGCTCAACACCATATTTTTTGATTGATGATTGTTTTGTTTTTTCGGCATATTCAACCGTTTGTGTGAACCGTTTTTTACCGTATTTTGCAAAAGACGTATTATCTATTTTTTCAATTATTTCTGGTGACATAAAAACATTATCAACACCAAATTTTTCACGAACGGTCAATTTCCGTTTTTCTTTAAATTCATTTAGTGAGCTAGGGTTCTCAACTCCATATCGTTCCTTTGAAGTAGATTTTCTTTTTTCGACAACTGCTTTCATACCCGTTGATTCTTTTATGCCGCGAAGTGAAACATTGTTATTTTTTAAACATTCTTTTATTTTACCATATGGGACATTTAACTTATTAGATATTTCGTTTATCGATGAGGTTTCATACATCGTTTTTAAAGCATCCAATGATATTATTTCATCAATAGATCGATAATCAAAAACTGGAAGATTGAATGTTTTTTCAATATAGCCTTTTTTCCAACCACGAACAAGATAATATTTTGCATCTTTACTTTTAATATAAGTATCACTAAAATTATTAAGTTCGAAGTAATTAGTGACATAGGTTTTATGAATTTTTCTCAGAGTATTCGGCGTTATTATTTTTGTTGTTTGGAGATTTTTTTCAAACCACTCGACTAGTTCAAAGCATTCCCAATTGACATCTTTAATAGTTTCATCTATCATTTTTTTCACAGTTTCAGTAATCATAAGTAAATCCTCAAAAGGTTTTATTTTATTTATACGATTACTGAAAAAGTTGATGGTATTAACCTATTGTGAATATAAAATTCTGTCACCTATTTTTAATGCTTTCAGTTCAACATAGTCACCGATGTTGCTACAATACCAAAGGTGATCATGGGTAGTAATCAGTTCAACTACCTCACCGCTGGAATTTTTTGCCATTACTCTCAACCATTTTTTGCCATTATTATGTTTTGCCTGATGCCCAGTAACCATTTTAAATTCGATTTCTTTGCTTGTCAAATTGTAAGATTTAACTGCAACCTGCAATTTTTCATCAACAATATCTTTTATCGATTTTTTAGTTCCGTCAATAAGTTCAATCAAAGAATCACCATGTAAGCATGAAATACCATCCATTTTTTCGCTAATTACAGTTGGTTTTCCAGCAATTCCTTTTTTGCTGTTCCATTTCTCAATATCTTCTATTGAAGATTGCTTGTCTAAAGAACCCATTGGAATATCATGCTCAACTTTTCCCCAAGCAGAAATAGATGGTTCAAACATAATAGGTTCCATTGGTTCTAATTGCGCATCTGAATAAATTTTATAAAAACCATCGTAATGATTATCGGAAATTAAAGGAGCTCCATTTCTAAAATAAATGTCATAAATTGATAAAATTTTCAATTGTGAGTCATCATCTTCTTGTCTAAAAAGATCGTTGTTCAAATTATTCAAGAATAAAAATTCTTGTGCAAATTCTGATTCGATTGATTTTTGCGTTTCAGAATAGTTAAAAATGTCTAACGCAACCATACTATTAATTTTTTCATAGAGCTTGTTCAAATTCATTATTTTAGTCCGCCTGTTTTTCCAACTATTGTCAATGTTAAGTTTTCTCTATCAAGATGTTGATATTCATCAAAAATGTAGAGAAAACCATTACTAGGTGTAGATTGTAGATGTTCTATAAGGTCATTTAAGTGGAAATCATTTTCAAAATAAAAGGTCATGGTGTTATCAATGTCCTCATAATCCCAGAATAAGATTTTTTCTAAATCGAATTTATCTACTTCAGGTGGAATTACTCCAAAATAGTCTTCCATAACTCTGGCAAAATCTTCTGGTGTTTGAATGATGTCATTTCTTTGCTTACTTAATTTCTCTCTCATATTATAACCTATTTTAATGTTGATTTCAATATATTTTACAAAAATTTTGTAAAATAGTATTTTTAAATTTGCAAAAAAGGAAAACGTCGTGCATCAATATTTAGATTTGGTTAGTAGAATTTTAAAAGATGGGGATATTAAAAGTGATAGAACTGGAGTTGGCACTAAGTCTATTTTTGGACATCAAATGCGTTTTGATTTGTCCAAAGGTTTTCCACTGGTAACAACAAAACAAACATTTATCAAACCGATTATTTCGGAATTGCTTTGGTTTCTTGAAGGTAGTACTGATGAAAGACGTTTAGCTGAAATTTTATATGGCGATAGCAGAGAAAATTTGATTGGTAAGAAAACAATTTGGACAGCTAATGCAGATGAACAAGGTAAAAAATTAGGGCATACAAATACTCAAACAATAAAACATCTTGGTAAGATTTATAGTCATGGTTGGAGATATACGAGTTCACTAACATCCACAGTATTGGTTGAAGTTGAGCGCGCACATTTCATCGAAGAAATAACTAAACCAACAATTGAAGACCACGAAAATACACCGAACGATGAATTTGTAGGACAAACGGTTTTAAGTAATACTGGCACGGAATATAAGGTTTTAAAAAAAATAAATACCCAGAAAAATAGCTCATATGAGATACAGGCGTTATTAACGGGGCATAAAGAAATTGTTACCAGACCAAATTTGAAAAATCGGGCGTTTGGTCAAAAAATAAGGTTTGGTAGATTTTATTCGACGATCGGTAAAGATAACGAGATTCGTTATTATCACAAGGCTAGGATTATGTGGAGAAATATGATTAATAGATGTTATGATGTTAATAATGAACAATATTATTTATATGGAGGTGCAGGAGTTTTTGTTGATAGTAGATGGTACGATTTTAAAAACTTTTTACATGATTTAGAACGAATACCATTTTTTTATGAATGGTCCGAAGGAACTGATGATGATTTTAATGATTGGTGTCTTGATAAGGATTATTATAATACAAATAAATACTCACTCGAAACCTGTATTTTTTTACCATCAAAAGAAAATAAATTTTATAGTAATACGTTGATAGATTTTTCAAAAAAAAGGGTTGTTGAATTTTCTGATGGCGTTAAATTTGAATATATCTGTTTTAGTGATTTAAACAATAAGTTTCCAGATAAAAAATTTAACAACGATTTAATAAAGAAATGTATAGATGGAAAGCAGTCATCACACAAAGATTGCAAATTTTATGAAGTTTATGCAAAGCAAAATCATAAATTTAGAAAAAAGATAATAGTTGACCAAATTTCCGATGTGATTGACATGATTAAAACGAATCCAGATAGTAGAAGATTGATTGTTAGTGCATGGAATGTCGGGGAAATAGATTTTATGTCATTACCACCATGCCATACTATATTCCAGTTTTATGTCAATAATGGTAAATTGAGTTGTCAACTTTATCAACGTTCTGTTGATACTGCATTGGGCTTGCCATTTAATATTGCATCATATGCTTTGTTGACTATGATGATTGCACAAATTACAAATTTACAAGTCGGCGAATTTATTCATACAAGTGGTGATGCCCATATTTATGCAAATCATTTCGATTCATGTAAATTATTATTAGACAGAGAACCATTAGTTTTACCAAGTATGATTTTGAACAAATCTATTACGTCTATAAATGATTTCACTATGAATGATTTTACTTTAGTAGATTATAAATATCATAACAAAATTACAATGGAAATGGCCATCTAATGCAAAATAGTAGTATAAAAATCTCCGTCATTGTTGCGCACGGAAAAAATTATGAATTGGGTTTGAATAATAAATTGCTGTGGTATATTCCGGAAGATTTGAAAAATTTTAAAGAATTAACTACAGGAAAATATGTTTTAATGGGTAGAAAAACATTTGAAAGTATTGGAAAAATTTTACCAAATAGAACGTCCTTGGTTATCTCTAGTCAGGATGATTACGATACGAAATTTGTTGGCGATGTTCACTCATTCACAAATAACGAAACAGCTATCGGATATGCAATCGGTAAGAATGCAAAGGATATTTTTGTTATTGGAGGAGCATCAATTTATGAAGAACTTATCGGTTTTGCTGATACGATGTATGTTAGTGAGGTTGACTTTGAAGGTGAAGCAGACACATATTTAACAAAACCAGATTATGAAAATTATAATTTGACGGCTGTAAAAATATTTTCAAAAACTGAAATATCACCGGCATGGAAATTTAAAATTTTTAAAAAAAAGAAGACATAAAATAAAAAACTCCCGAAAGGGAGTTTTTCATGCAATCAAAAAAAGAAAATTAAAAATACTTCGGATAACGTTTTTTAAATTTGCTAAGAAGTTTGATGTTTTTACTTGGGTTTTTAGCTAATAACGAACAATAATATGCAATCATATCATCATATTCTGAAAACAAGATGTATTCAACATCACCGTTTTTTAGTTCTGCCAAAAAACCAAGTAATTTGAAAGATGGTTTGAAGTATCTCTGCTTTTTTTTTGCATCTTTCAATGTTATAATTGCTTCACGTTTTTTTGTGCCGTGATATTTTACTTCCGTTACAACATACTCCCCAAAAATAAAATTTTTAAATGATTTCATTAATACAAAAACACCATTATCAATTTTCAATTCTTCAATCAGATCTATCATTTACGATTCTCAATATAACCGATTGGTGTTAAAACGGCAGTATATTCTGTACAGCAAGATTTACACGTTCTTGTTTCAATACCAAATGTAAAAGAATTTTTTACAAATGTTGTTGAAGGTCTATTTTTAGTTGTAGAACAATTATTTTTACACGGTTTTTTTGTTAAAAGACGCATTAAGATGTTTGAAGTTGTTTTTTTTACTTTTTTAATTGTGCTGTGATTCATAGTATTTTCCTTGTGAGAATTTTAAAATTTTTCCCTTGTGGGGCATTTAGTTTATTTTGAAAAAAATAATTTTTTAATGTATTAGTAGCAATACTGTTACTACATCTTTCCTTGCTGCAGCTAGATCACCGTCTCCAGCACCAACAATAACTACATATTTGAACTCATTTCCTTCTGGAATTTTTAGTAATTCATCATACGTTAGAATCTCGTCGATAGTCAATGTTGTTTCTTGTTTTGGTAAATCTTTGAATTTTGCATCATTTTGTTCGATAAAATCATGCATTTTTTTAAGCATTTTTTGTTTGAATTCTTTTAGATGTTCGACATCTTTGTATTGCATCTTCTTATCTTTTAATTCAAAATGTCTGCCTTTCATTTTGACATAGTCTTCAAATTCTATTTTTGGAACGACAATAGAATTTTTAACTTCTCTACTATTTATCTGCTTTGCTTCTTTTGGCGATCCACCTTCACTGAAAGTAAAAATAAAGTTATCTGGTTTATCACTAGAATTGGCTACATTAGCCATCTTCGTGTATGCGTAAAATCTAACTTCTGGGTGCTTTTTAGCAACCGAAAATACCAAATCGAGATAGGATTTACTAAAAAAGTCTCCAGAATCATGCCATCTTATGACAACTTGTGTTTTTTTCTTTTTGGAGTTTTTTTCGATGTCACTAATTTCTCGTGATAATTGATCTGCGAATTCTTTTGGGTGGTTAATTAAATAGTTTAATGTATTTGTTGCTTTCAAAAACGGCGCATTATATTGAATATAACCACCTTTTTTAGCGTAACAGAATAGTTGACATTCGCCAGCTTTTGGACATGTAGAAACAATGTTGAATTTACCTTCCTTTTCATCATATAAAAGACCCTTTAATGCCGGGATACCAAAATTATAAAATTGAATATCAACTCCACTCGAATTTTTCATTTTTTCATTTCTTTTCAACAATTCATCTGGAATTTTTGTAATTTCTGTTTTTAATGCTTCCAAATCAAATGATTCACCACCACCCTCAATAGTTATATTCTTTGCAGTTGTACTATGAATCATCGGTTCTTTATAATCTAAAGAATTTTTAACTCTGACTTCTTTGCCATCTTTATTTTTTTTATAGATTGGTTTATTGTTTGGTCTATTTTTAGCTCTATTTAAATTATTATTTAATTTTTCATCGTCGAAATGTTCCACCGGTAAATCGTCACCAAGTTCAGCTTCTTCTAGCATTTCAACTCCGGCGTCTTTAAAAAAATCTTCTAAACTTTGAATTTTTAATCCCTTTTTAATTGCTTTTTCTGATAGAAAAGTGTTATTCATGACACTTTCAAAAATTTCTGTAAAACGCATAGTTGCTATGTTCCTTTATATTTTTTATAAGTCTTATTATTACTTATTTATATTTTAAATTGAGTAATTAAATCCTAAAGTCATATAAGATTCTCCAGAATTTCCATAACCGATATAAGGCTGGAAATTTTTATTTATCTGATAACCAACATTCATTCCATAACCGGACATATTTTTATTTCCAGAAATATAATTTGTAACTATTTGTAGCTTATCAATCGTTTTTGTAATACCTAAACTTAGTAATACATGTTTATCCTCCAATGCTGGTCCGATTACAACTGAAAAAGTATTATCGAAATCGTAATTTATCCCGGAATAACTGTAGGTATCTAATTGAAATTCGTGTATATTACTACCCACCATTGTACCGATAAATAAAGAAAAATCATCTATTACTTTGTGATTCCAGATTATTGAACCATAAACAGAATCTTGAGTATCGAAAGTTGATATGTTCTGAGCATTGATACCAAAACTAAATTCTTTGATAGTATTTGAAATCGTTGGTGAATAAAATACCCCTTCCTGATATAAATTACTTTCCAATGAAAATCCAATTTGTGGCGAAATATCGACATTTATTCTTTTCGTTTTTTTAGCATTGACAGGTGGGGTAGTAAATAAACAAATAAACAAAACTAATATTTTTGATTTCATATTTTGTCTAAAATTTTAATTATTATTTATTTCACAATTGCAATCATTTTATTTCTTTTTCTTTTCTTCAATAGTTTCCAAATCTTTTTCAATTTCATTCATCATTGTTGCCGTTATTAAGTCCATGTTAATCATATCTAAAATTTTTTCTTTTGACGATAATAATTCTCTGGCCATATATGCGATTACTTTAGGATTATATTTTTCACTCGCGTTTTTTGTTGGTTTTTTATAATCGATTTCGTATGGTAAAGGATCATCTTCATCTTGAACCATACATGCTAACAACCAAAATAGTTCTTTGGACGTTGAGAAAACACTTGTATTTAAGTTCCTGTTTAAACTCATCACTGCATCTGCATAAACTTTATCATTGTTGGTGAATCTTTTTTGATTATTACTTTTTTTATCCCAAATAAAACCTAACCATAAATTAAGCATGAAAGGTTGGAATGTTTTTTCATTTTCTTCAGTTCTATAAATCCAGCCATAATCTTTGCTCTCGGCTGCTTTTATGGCTCCAATAATATCAAATCTATAGGCTTTAGATTTTGCAACTAAAGCTTCAGCTTCCATTTTTTCTCTTTTTTCTTCTTCTTGGATCTGCATACCTTGTTGCGCTAAATCAAAAATATCCATCGGCTATCACCTAATCTAAAATGTTAAAAATAAAAAACCGTTGCTATGTACCGCCAACGGTTTTAATTGGTGTATTTAATTATAACAAAATTTTAACCTAAAAATAAGAATGTTTTATTCTTAGTCGTGCCAAAAGTTTTGTAAATTAATTCAACATCGGTATCTTTGATGAAACTCACTTCATCAACAACGATTAAATCAGGATTCAACTGCATTGATTTAAAATCAGCAATTCTTTCATTTTTTATTTCATTTAAGGTAAAAATGCGTTTCACATATTCGTTGCGTTCATTATAGGAGGTACAAGCATTAGAAATCATACGTTTTAAATTAAATTTCATCGATTCATTTTTAACAATTATAATCGCACCACACTGTTGAAGTAAATTTAACCCCAATGTCGATTTGCCTGTTTGTCGTCCAACATCAAGTTTAATCGTACAGTATTCTCGCAAATACATTTCTGTAGTACAAAAATCTCGACTTCGTGTACATTTTAAACGATTTTTGTAATTTAGATTAAATGCCGCTTCAAATAAATCTAGCAAAGGATCCTTAACTAGGACAGTTAATTCTTTAAGGACATATTCTCTATATGCCTCAAATTCGTTATGGTTAGAATCATGATGTAAATTTACAGCATTCACATATTCAAAATAGTTATCGATACTAAGATTATTTTTGATCTTAAAAGCGTCGATTAAAAGATTGAAAGTACGCAAGTATTTTTCATCTTCAATTTTTGCAAGAAAATATTTTAAATCTTCGATTTCTAATGCATTAATGGTTGACATTTGGTATTCTCCTAAAATTTTTAATTGTGGATGTCTAATTGGTTTATCGATTCGATTAATGAAACAATATTTTTAAAAACAACAACTCCTTCAGAATCAAAAGCTTTATTTGTAAAGGGGATATTTAAAGGTTCATCTTCGACAAGTCTAAATTCTTTAATATAACTTCTTGGAATCAGTTTAACATTTTTACTATCTGCTCTAGTCCCGACGATATGAAAATCTTCACCCATCTCAAAAAGACGGATTAAATTTGGCATATCAATATCTTCTAAATTTTCAAATTCGTCAATTTTGAAAAATAGATTATAATCTGCCGGAATTATTCCAATAATATCATCGCGTATATTATAAACTACATAGTATGCATTTGACTTTATTGTGAAGAAGAAAGCTTCTTCAACTATGAAACTTTCTTCATTAAATAATTCATCAATTACGCCCTGTATTAGTACTACTCTAAACATAGTGTTTCCTTTTTTATTCGATGATATTTTTATGCATCTTCATATGCTTCAAGATCATCTACGATTTCTTCAACGTCATCTTCATTTTCCAATTTTTCACGATCAATATCTTCTTGAGATTTCATGATGAAATCGTACATATGCCCTTTTTCTTCTTGAGCCAATAAGTGCTTCATAATTTCATCTGCCCAGCCACTTTTGATAAAATCTTTGCGAGAAAAATCTTTTTCAAATTCAACTTCAGTGCAGTTATAATATCCTTTTCGTCCACCTTCAATAATGATACCATTATCTTTTAAATAATCAAACAATCCAGCATATTCTGGTAGACCAAAATCATATGGGATCATCAATTGGACTTTTCTGAAAGGTCTAGTAAAACGCGATTTGTATAATTCGATTCGAGAAACAATACCTAATGCACCCAAATGTTTGGGAATACCATCTTTGTAAAGGTATTCTAATTCTGCCAAATCTGAAGCTTTAATTTTACCTTTTGTAACTCGCAAAGAAATAGACGGTACAAATTCAAGAGAATTACTAGAAATGATTTTATTTTCTAAGATAAAACTGTGGTCTTCTTCAACTTCAAAGTCATAAGTTTTTTCTGTTAATGTAGGTTTAATTGATTTAATTTTAATTGGGTTATAACGGCTTTCTTCTAAAAATTCATGTGATTTCATAAAAATACTCCTAAAATTGCTGATTGGTAAATATAATTTTACCATATTTTTAAAATAATATAATAAAGTTCTTCATAAAAGATATGAAAGATCGACAATGCATTCTCTTAATCCTTTCATTTTCGATTTGATTAAAAATGCTGGTTCGCCTTCTTCAGTTTTTAAAATTGGAAATTCGTCGGATAAGTAATTTTTTGAAATAACATCATACCTCTTGAATGCTAATTTAATAAATTTTAAATACATATTTTTTCTTTCTTCGTCAAAGGCAATTAGTATATCACTTCCAGCTTTTTTTTCTAAATAATCTAATAATATTTTAAAAACAGTAGTATAAACTACTAACGGCGCTGAATTATTACGATTTACAACATCACTTGTACCTTTTGACGCATTATAAAAATGTATTTCTACTCTAAGTTGACGTTTGAAATGATAGCAACCATACATACCCCCATTAACTTTAAATGCATATCCTCGCAATCCTTGAATACCGCTAATTTTATCTTTTACTGCTTTTTCAACAATTTAATTTCTAGTATATTCAGCTGCATTTTCTATATTCAATACTTCTGTAATTAGTTCTTCTATTCTCATTTAAACTCCTTAGAAGCGATGGTCGTAACACGTTTTGGGGGTTTAGAAAACCCCCAAAAGACACCATGCTAAACCTTAGCCTGCCAACTCTAAAAGACAATCTTCAGTAGTAAAATGTTCTGCTTCAAGCCATAGTTTTTCACCATTACGAAGAACTAACATCTTGTGATCTTTTGACATTTTAATGGTTTGTCCAGTTTCCAACTCTACCTCAAGAACCTCAAGGTCATCAAAATTAAATAATTTGGTGACTGGTCTTAATCTATCCATGTGGGTTCTTACCAAATCGCCTACTTGAACGGTTTCGACACTTTTCAAACCGTCCACGGTTTCCACGAGAGTTCCACCGACCAAACATTGTCCGCCTTTTGGTTTCATTGTCGGGAAAAAATCTCCAACGGTGAAAGCTCCGTGATTAGTTATCAGACAAACCGATTCCGTAACACCGACTTTTTGTACAACTTGATTGAACATATTTGTTAATGCTTTTGCTTTTGTCCCCATATCAGCTGCATGATGTCCATCTTCAGCATTTTGAGCAGCTTTACCTGATGATAACATGCCGATCGAATCAACAATCAACATCAATTTCAAATCACTTACATTACCTAATTTATCTTGTTCTTCTTTCACGCCATTTAAAACTTCTATTAGTAAATCTTGTGTTTGTTCTACGGTATTGACTTGAACTGTCATCAACATTGATGGGTCTAAATCAACACCAATTTTTCTTAGATAATCTTGAGAAACAGCTTGCTCAGAATCTAAAACTGCAACCATATAACCTTCTTTTTGAGCTTCTGCAATTGCTTTTGCCATAAGGAACGACTTACCAGAACCGGAATCGCCGAAGATCTGGGTTATTCTAGAAGCTGGATAACCTCTTGAGAACTTACCGCTCAAAATGTGATTTAAAACAAAGTTTCCAGATGTCGCCCAAATTTTTGGTTCTGCTAAATCTAGCATAGCATCTTCATTTTTTTTAAGGATATTTTTTCTCATTTTAGAAAAAAGATCTGTTTTCTTTGGAGTAGTTTCAACCGATTCTTTGATGGTTTCTTTCTTAGCCATTGTTTTCTCCTAAAAATATAAAATAATTTAATTAAAACTAATTATACAATTTTTAGGAATAAATAGAGAAAATATAAATTCAGAATATGAAATTATCGATTAATGCTTGCGGTAGGTATTTCTCATCGCCAAACGTACGATAATAGTAGACACCGTAAATAGATTTGAATACTCCGTTAATTCTTTTGTTTTTGATTAAATTATCGCTAGTTGCCCAATTTTTTGTTCCATTCATAAACGCCGCATTGATTGCATTTCTATTTGGTTCACAGTCCAATACTAATGCAACGGCTTCTATGTTTTTAAAAACATAAGCCTGTCTAAAAACTTTTCCAGAAATATGAAAAAGTTTCATATGTTTTTCATAAATTTTTGTAAATACTTCGACAGTACAATCTTTGTGGTATGCTAAATAACTCATCAGTTTAAAAGAAGGATAATCCAGTTGTTTAATCCACGATTCTAAAGTGGTGAATTCGATATTTAATAATAAGGTCACTTCTCTATCGGTAAAATCCGTTCTTTCACCTACTAAAGTTTTAAATTCATCAAATGTCATATAGTTTTCTCCGTTAAATATCTTCATCTGAAACTTGTTGCAAGCCTTCTTTTTCGATTTGCTTAATTGCTACTTTTCTAGAGAATTTAAAATTTAACCATTTTGATTGTCTATATGCTGCATAAAGAAATCTTTTATATTTTTTATTTCTCTTTTCATCAAATTTGTATTCAAATGGTGTTTCGTTGGATTCGATAATGTTTTTTATCAATGATGATAAACAAGCCGTCACTATAACATAATCTAACTTTCTATTATTCGTTCTAAATTTTTGAAAATTACCTAAAATCGAATAAATGTTGAACTTATCTCTCTTTGCGAAATCCAAAAAAATGCTCCAGACTTCATTTGCCGATTTATTAGCTTTGTCATATAGGCTGTCCTTATTTCCTTTTACTCCGGATCCTTCTATAGCATTTTTTAAAATTTCTTCCCTTTTTTTCAAAATATCCAATTCTATAGACGGTTGTCTTGTTGTAATGGAACCATATGGTGAAGTGATTATAGCTATCGGTCCTGTTGAAGCAATTTTAAAACTGGCCAAACCGTTCGCCGTTATCATTTTTTGCTTTAACTGTGTGAGTATGCTTTGGTTTAATATAGGTATTCCGAATGTTGAATTTTTGGAAATTTTTTTAACTAGTTCGGTTATCATATCAATATCTTTTTGACTAGTGTTTCTTGGGCTACAAATTATTATGCTAGAAGGACTTAATTTAATTACTGAATTCATATTCGTGTTTTTTTCTCCAACAGCTATTACCGCATAATTAGCTTTCCCAAACACGCTATAAAATTTAAAATTACCTTTTAATCTTATAGATTTATTTAAAATTGCCAAAGATAAATCGGCGTGAACCATTTCCAAATCTGCGAGGATATACTTGTCGCTTGTATAAAATGCTGGGGTACTTTGAGCTTCAGCAATAGCCTTTTTAATGTTTCTCTGCCAAACATCTATTGTTGGTTCTTTTGTTAAATTTTTCCATGCTGTAGCGACGTCTTTTTTGATCTGTCTACCAATGTGCTTAGCTCCAGATGTAATTACCTTTCCAGTTAGTTTTGCTGTTCCGACAGCTACTTTTTTACCAAGTTTTGCTGTTCCGACAGCACCCTTCACCGCCAATTTTGTTGGTATTGTTATTGGTGCTGCAGCTAATTTTAAAGCTCCCGTTATCAATCCTTCATCGACACGTTCAATAATGTCATCAATAAAAATTTCAGCTTCTTCAAGAGAATTTTTATTTAAAGCCGCTTCAATTATATTTTGTTTTATGTGTTCAATATTTTTATCATCATATTGTAAATTTTCATTCAAAGAAAATTGTTCCATCAAATTTCTAGCGAATTCATGCTTTAATTCAAAATCTTTATCAGCAACCCTATTAAATATATCTAATAACCTGGACATAATTATGCTCCTTTAAGATCTACTTTACAAGTATCTACCCATTTGTCGATTCGTTTTCTTTCCATATCCCAAACTTTTTGCAATGTTGAAACTGTCTCATCTTCTAATTTTTTCAATTCTTCCAAAAATAATTGCTTTTGATATGGTACCAAACTTTCAACCAATTCTTCATTTATTTCAAAAACTTGTCCAGCTTTTAAATGATTGGTATTTTCATTCAAAACAAAAACATAAGGCACAATATCATCTAGCGATTCATTTAAATCTATTTTGATGTATGCATCGAACCCCTTTAAAATAAAATACCTACTATCAATATCTAAACCTTCCCATAGTGGTTTTTTCGCCAAATCAAAATATTTAAATTTTAGATTTTTCGCTTTTGCATAATTATCAGCTTCTTCAAAAATAGCTTTTAAATTTTCTTTTATATCTTTTAAAGTTTTGCAATTCATCAGATCGTTATTTCTATACATATTTAAAAATTCACTATGTGATGCATTGAAATTCTCATATAATTTTCCTAATTTCATTTTTTTATCTCTCTTTTAATTGTTCTTCAACTATTAGTAACCAATCTTCGTAAGATATTGAGTTTTCTTTTCTTTCAAAAAAAGCTAGATCGTAATGCAAAACTTTTAATCTTAAAGTATCGTCAAACACATTTTTATCAATGTAAAAGAATGGTCTATAATCGGTTTTCGTTGCCAAATATGCCATTTCTATATCTTGATCTTTAACCCATTTTATAGCTAAAGGGTATTGATTTAATGCTACAAGTATCAACAGTTTTAATTTATGTTCGACAAATTCTAAAAGTGTTCCATCATTTGATAATGCCGTGGCAATTACGGTCGTTGTGAGTACATTATTCCAATTTTCAAAAAACAGTATTAATCTCCCATATATTTTAAAAATCGTCTTAAACATTTGTTCCGTTGGATTACTTATACTAAAAATATAGGAAGGATCGATTTTTAGTATTTTTAACACGACTTCTTCATCATAGGGCTTGGTAATCAGAGAAATTATTTCAAAACCGCCATCTAATGCCAGCAATTGTAATTCTTTACTCATATTCGCTTCATTTACAAATTGTATCGCTTTATAATCTTTTTTCACAGCATATAAACACTCATCATAAGAATGGTTATTGATGTATTTCAATGCTAAGCCATGTCTTTCAAAAGCATATTTTACAAAATATTCTTTTTTTGTTTTTACAAATTCTAACGCATGTGGTGTTTGATTTACCGCTATTTGTATTGTTTGAATATCGGCATTTTTGATATATTTTAATACCAATCCATTTTTTTTAACGGCGTCTTTTAAAAGAGTGGAATTATACGGAATGTCTTGGAGAAGAGACGGTTCAACGATAATCGAATAAAGTGTTATTTCATAAGAAGGGTTTTTTAAAGCTTTATATAATTTTGGTTCTTCTTTGATAGCCTTTTTTAAAATATCAATAGTTAAAGCATCAGAATCTAAAAAAAATGTCATCAGTCTTGGGTTAAAATCGATAAGCTCATTTATTAATTCCTCCCAATAATTTGTTATTAATGGTATTTTTGATTTGTCTTTTTTAACAACCAAAATATCGGTTTCTTTTGTTTTTATTTGGGCGTATTCATACGCATCAACATTTTCATTAATGGCTATTTTGACTAAATTTTCAGATTGCTGTGTTCCAGGAACAAATTCGAGTAACAAACCATTTTTTGAGATAGCGTATTCTAACAATGTGTCATTTGCGTTTTTTATAACATATTGAAATGAATTTAGATCAGAATCTAAAGCTATTTTTATTATGTCGTAACTTGGATAATACACATATTGAATAAAATTTGGATTCTTATGAACAACTTTTTCTAAAAATTGTATTGAAACTTTACTAAAATTGATATATTTAAAAATAGAATTATTGACTTCATACGCAGCATAAATCAAATCTTCAGTTTGATCAACGATAAAGCTGAAATTTTCAGCGTCAATTGCAGATAAAGCAATCAGCAAATTAAAATCTAGAGACGAATTTATCTTTTGGGGATTTTCTTTATAATATTCGAGTTCGTTTTCAGTATAGGATTGCATTATAATGATTCCATTAATAATTAAATTTTAACTATTTATTTTTAATGGAATCATTCTTAGTTTTAAAGATTTTTTAACTCGTTTGATGAGTTTTGGAGAGAATATCGGACTGGAAAGACGGCGGTGACGAGTTTCAAATATTAAACTTGAATTCAATTTTTTTCTAAATCATAAGCTACAGATAATTTTTGTATTTTGTATTTCCAACTATGTCTTTAAATTTATCAAAATCAACCAATTCGTTTAATGGGATTTCATCAAAATATTTAAAAAACATTTTGAAAATTTGATGTATGTTATTTGTCAAAAGTTGGTATGTGACCTTCCATTCATCATTTACTAGCTTTTCTTTTTTTTCAAATAGACCATCTTTTGGGTCGATCCAATATACTTTTTTTGAAATTATTTTATTGTATTCATTTTTATGTGTTGCGATTGGAATCCCATTAACGATGTGTATTAATAAATTACGATATTCTGGATCAACAGTTTCAAAAAAACTTGACCAGTTTTTGATGTTTATATCTTTTGAATTTTCTATATTTTCTACATTTTTTAATGCTGCCAATTCAACAAAGTAAATATCCATTTTAAAGGTTTTACTGCTTAATAATCGTGTTCCATTATGTTGGTTGAATTCCAATATCATTTTTCTGTCACTGGGAATTACTTCAAATTTGATATTATCATTTTTTAATTTTTGAGTAATTAAATTATATTCGTCTTTTGGGATTTTGAATTTTAATTTATTTTCGTCTATTAATTGATAATTTATTTCTAGCCCTTCACTAATATAATTTTTTCTAAAATAGCTTATTGTATGCTCAACGTTCTTATTTTTTTCTGTCATCATTAAACCTCTCTTGTATGAAATTCAACTTCCATATACTTTTTTAATGTTGGGAAATTATTAAATATATTTCGGATAGCTTCTTCATTATTAAAATCGATATTGCTTGTTTGAATTGAGTTTAGTATTCCAATTTTTGTTGCTTCTGGCAAATCAGCGATTTTAAAGTACAAGTCTGGATATTCACTTTTTAATTTATTCAACATTAAT
>Ga0265593_1000449_pt1 | contig 23086 bp, 20 predicted proteins | sample saktaG_8_FD_190136 | JGI IMG/M metagenome (GOLD analysis project Ga0265593, IMG submission 190136) | Saline water microbial communities from Sakinaw Lake, British Columbia, Canada - sak_2011_5_24_36m | ecosystem: Environmental > Aquatic > Non-marine Saline and Alkaline > Saline ...
GTATATATTGGTAACTCCTTTTGAAGAAGTTTTTGGGCAGTTTCTATACTATTTGCATTCCCGAGAATTCTCCCTATTAATGCTAGAGGCATTCTGTTATCGATGTAGTTATTTAGCTTAGCATCCTCTTTTTCTGAAAGCACTTTAATACTTTCTAAAATTGTAGATACGTCATCAGATTCTGGTAAAGAAAATCTCCAAAATGGCTCTCTTGGAAATCTAGTTTCAAAGGTGTTGATTACATCATGAAGTGCATGTAAATATTTATGTTTAATTTGGTTGATTGTCCAGGTAATTGCAGGGCCGAATCCTCGCGTTTGCTCAAAATATCCATTAATAGATAACCCTATAGACTGGGAAACTAAAGGATGTTCCAGCCCTGTTGTTTTAATATGAGTAATCAAATCATCGTCATATAAGAATTCAAATACATCTTTATGTTGATTTGTTAATTGCACCCAAAATCCACTTGTAACAACATTCGATTCTGGAATTGAATATTTACTTTCATTGCCTATAAAAAGACCCATGAAAGCCATGAGTATTTTCGGGTTATCTAGATTCTCTGATAAAACTTTGTATCCAAATGATGCTGCCACTTCCTCTCTTCCAATTTTATTGAGTAGCTGGGCTAAATTCATTTGATGCATTGGGTCTCCCTGCATCAAAACTGGGTCAATATCTTTTAGTAAATCGAATAGCTTGCTTTCTCCATCTTGCTGGATGAATATATTTACTAACAACGTTAGGGCATACAGATTAGTAGGTTCTTCAGCTAAAGCGGATTTGATATGCTTTTCTGAGAAATCTAAGTTACCTTGATTAAAATATAACAATCCAAGAAGGGTTTGAATCTCTGGAGTATTAACTAAATTAGTAGGTAATTTATCAAAAAACTCAAAAGCACGTTCTTGAATAGGCAAATTATTTGCAAATGCGACTGCAAGATATTTAAGTTCAACATTTTCTTTTTGATAAAGTATGTGTCCGTCATATGAATCAATTACTATCGACCAATCTTTTCTGAAGTATGCTTCTCTTCCGAGCATCATTCGATTTGATATATTTATATTTGGGTTAAATAAGTCAACTGCATTTTGATAAGCTTTATCCGCTACTTGATTATTTTTTTTGATAGTTGCAGTGTGGGCAATTATTAACAATGCTCTTATATCACCGGCTGCTAAATCTAAAAGTTGTTTAAAGGTTTCACTTTTATAGCCTAAATTACTCAATTTTATCTTCGAAAGTTCGATGCTCAATTTGCAGCAAATTTTTTCGCTAGCTGGAAAATCATTAACCTCTTCAATATTGATACTTGTAAGATAGTTATCGTCACCATTAATTTCAGCTATCTTAAATCTTAAGAACTTAGGGATTTTTTCTTTATTAATATTTTCAACTGCTTTTTCAGTCAAAACGCAATGTAATGAATTAAAAGCAAACTGCGCAATTTCTAATAGAAGTTTTTCATCATCAGATGCTTTTTTTATAGCGTCTAAAATTATTTGTTTAGACTTATTCTCTTCATTTAAATACCAGTAAATTAATAGTAAATTAGATAAATTTATAACGTCATCTTGTTTAAGATTTGCTTCGCCTTGGAATGCTGATAACCATTTCTCATGAAAAACTGCACCAGCTTCTATAAGTGAAGCAAATTGGGTGTCTGTCACTTTATGAGAATACTTAAATTGTTCTGTATTAAATACATCTTCGATTGCGGCTAAAGCAGAATAATATTTAAGCTCAATATTTTCGGGAAATAAAACTAACCCTTCATTTGCGATTTTTTGCCAATCGTTTAACGAGCCGCGCTTTTGCAAATACAGAATGTATCCAACTAATACCTCAGATGTTTTATGTAGATGACTTGGAATGATATCCATTGGATTCAAAATTTCTGGAATTTTCTGCGATGCTTGAATCAAGTAACCAGCTAAAACGGGATTGTCAGGCGACAACTCTAGAGCCTCTTTGGCAAAGTCAAAAGCCTCATTTGATTTACCTTGTAAGATAAGTGCTATTGTCTTATTACTAATTGCTTTAGGTTCTAAAGGTGCATGGTTATATGCATCTAATAAAAAGTCTGATGCTTTTCTTTCGTCACCAATCAAATAATGGCAAATGCCAATATTAGCTAATATTCTGAAACGTGTTTTCCCTTGCGAGGATCCAGCAGTACGCTCATAAATACTTGTTAAAGCTTGCAAAGCTGTTACAGGTTTATTCTGTTGAATTAATTTAGTTACATTATCTATTTCAGCATTTATTTCAACATCAACAGCATCTCTAACAAGCACTTCACTCACAGAGCTTAAATTGGAAAAACCTTGTAAAGCTCCTTGGATATTCTGAAGAGAATCATCAATATTTTTAATAGCTTCAGGACTAGCGCCATTATTAATAGTTACGTTCCCGTAATTATTTCCACCTATGGCAATACCAAATTTAGCTATTGTCCTATTAAATAAATTTTTGAATATCATTATTTATTTAAAGGCCAAATAGTGAATATAACGCCTATCACACCAATTAAGCCTATTAATATGTTCCATATATTCCAAAATGAAGTGTTTTTTGGATCTTGGGTGCTATTTGTAATTCTTATTTCCCCATGATTACTACCACCAATTGCTACTCCTCCATTTTTTGCTATTACCTTACGTCTAGATGTAAAAAAACTGATTAATGCCAAAAGTATAAAAATTATTATCAGTGATATTCCTACATAATCCATATTTTCTCCGTTTTCAAACTTCGCTCAAGTCTGATTATAAACAACATTGTCCTAAAGGTATTTAAACTTAAATGTCCTGAATGTAATAACATGGGTTTATGCCAATTACTCTTTTATTACCTACATTTAAGGAAGTTAACTAAACATTTAAATCTGTATTTTTAGTCAGACAGCGTTAAGATTACGCAAAACAACTTTAAAGGATGCACTCGTGTTTAACCTAATTATGTCTGGTAATGGCTGGGAGCCAAACAGTGACGTTTTTACTCGTGGAAGGGTTCTTGAATATACACCAGAGCAACTCATTGCTCAGTTCAAACCAAATGGTTCACTTGATTTGTCAGCAGTAACTAATATTCCCACATTATTTGCTAGTGAATCGCGTTACGACGACAGTCAGAATCTAGCACGGGTGGGTAGAATCACTCGTGTACGAGAAACTCGAACAGAGTACCAGTTAGACTATGTTTTTGATCCCCTCATTCCACCCATAACTAATTCTACGCTTCAAACTTTAGCTCACACACTAAGAATCGATGATTTTGAATTTAGTCGAACTCATTGGGCGATTAAAGAAGCCGATCTTTTTGAGGTCCTGCTAAAAGCAGGTTTAAGTAAGCGCGCAGAGCCTAAAGTATTTAATATCGAGAGTGATGTTGTAGATGAGTCGCTTGTGGCTGTCATGATGCCGTTTGATGCGCGATTCAACCCTGTTTATGCTGCATTGCAAGCCGCTGTAAGTAGTGCAGGAATGGTCTGTCAAAGAGCTGACGACATTTGGGTACATGACCACATAATTCAAGATGTAGTATCACTAATTTCGAAAGCTAGTGTTGTAATCTGTGATCTAACTGGAAGAAATGCTAATGTATTTTATGAAATGGGTATTGCGCACACATTAGGTAAAGACGTTATTATGATTACGCAATCAGCATCCGATGTTCCTTTTGATGTTGCCCATATTAGACATATCCGCTACCTACAAAATGGAGAAGGAATGAATACACTTTCTCAGGAAGTTACGCGCCGCCTATCAAGCCTTCAAGCTCGTCGTTAAGACGACTCTTTGAGCCCAACACAATCTTGCATAAAGTCTAATTTTGAATGAATCTTTACACAATGACGACCATGCTCTGGATACACTTGAAGCTCAAAGAGCTCATCAGTTCCAAAATCAAAAAATACTGGCTTCGCTGTATTGAACCATGTAGCTCTAGGATGACTCCATTCGAAAAAATGGTGACCTTTGTAACTTTTACTTAAGAACCATTCGTATTTTTCACGCGTGTACTTTTTAGAATACCCAGATCCAAACCAGTCAGTGGAGATAAAATGAAAGTCACTACCAGTCTGATTAAAACGCAAATCACGATGTAATTCTGTTTGTGGGGCAGGCAATTTGTTTGGGTAAACTATGAAACGATTTTTAAAACCACGCCCATCAACAATCCATACCATATGCTTATAAAATGATTCTCGTGATTTAAGTTCATCTATAGAAATAGATGAATGTTGAAGTTCAATTACTAAGCCTTTATCGGTCTTCACATCCGCGATATGTTTCTCTCCAGTGATTACATCATGATGAATAATCTCTTGAAACTCTTCTGGAAATTGATTTTTCCACCCTTTATGCCATTCAGATTCACTTTCCCACCACAAATCACAATGCTTCGTAGATACATGCGCCCAATGCCACATAATAATTTTTCCGCATTTAGAACGTGTTTGTTCTCCACAGGATGGACAATGACCGCTCTGTTTTGGCAATGCTTTGCAACGTTGCCCATCAATTAGTGCATATTGCATTTTTAGCGTAAATATTTAATTCTGATAAACAACATTATGAATGATATTAAACGCTTCAAAGCAAAGTCATGACAATAGCCTGAGACTATCAACAGTTTTATTTGGATGAATTGAGAGTTTTACTTCAAGTAAGCCTTAGTTATAAATCTTTGCTTACTTCTTCTTGAACAAGTGCTATCAAATTCGATGGGGGGCATTCCAAGGCTGCTGCTAGCCTAAAAACTGTTTCAAGCTTAGGCTGGTAGTCTGCACGTTCAAGTAAGCTGATGTACTTCCGTTGCAGGTTGGCAAGTTCGCCGACAGTCTCTTGCGATAAGCCGCGTTCTAACCTCAGTCTACGCAGTACCCTCCCGAATGCAACCGAAACTTCCAACGATATATCCTCTCCCAATGAACTGGGAGAATTTGCGCCTGAAAGCCGGTTCAGTCATCCCAGTGCGCTGGGAATGTCGTATAATAATTTGCTTAATATTTGTACAGATTGTAATACTGTTTGTAATTTTTAACGTTTGCTTGGTTGCTTTAGCCCTACCAATCTTGGAATTTAATAATGAAAAATAAAACTACCGAAGCCATTGATGCTTCATTCGAAGTCATTTCATCAACATCATCATCAGTCGGCTCAAGTATTAATAAAGCCGGGCGTGCCGCATTAGAAACTGGGAAGGCTATGGGCCGGAGCGCAGGAAAAATGATGTCTACAACCGCTGAACTTGTTGGCGATCTTAACGGTGATGGCAAAGTCGATATTGAAGATGCAAAGATTGCTATCGCAAAAGCAAAGCATGTTGCCTCATCAGTAGCAGATGAATCTGCAAAACTTGGTAAAGAGGTGATGCAGTCTGACTTGGTAAAAGATGTTGCACCTTATGCAGCTATTGGTGCTGCTATTGCTGTACCTATTCCAATTATCGGGCCAGCCATAGGTGCCGCACTTGGAGCTGGATTAGGGCTTTATAAAAACGCCACGAAAAAGAAGTAAAGAGCTTCGCATCTAAAGTGGGTTGTTTAGTAGTAAGTAATATAAGTATCAAGCGTTCCAAGCTATGTTCTGCGTTAATCAAACAATTATATTTTTTCGAAAGGTGGCAAATGAACGTCAAAACAATTTCAAGAATGTTATTAGCATTTTCGGCAGTGATGATATACATCGCTATGACCATGGATACAACAGTTTCAAGTGGCTATGGTTATGTTCACAACATTGGATTGCAGAGTGAGCAGACTAATATGCTGATACTCGGTGGTATAGGTTTTATTGCAGGAATTATTCTTTTTTCTACAAGTAAGGTAAAGCAGACCAAGCAAGAGGAGGAGGATGAAAAAGCAGCAATCGACGCGAAAATTCACCAAGTAGCTACAACCGCTAAAGCGGCATTAAATAGTAAAGGTTCAGCTCTTCAGAACTGGTGGAAAAATCTTGATAATGTTGTTGGAAGAGTCATTACTTTTATATTAGTAGGTTGCTTGAGTTCAGGGCTTTTATTAGGTTGTTATTTAGGAGTATTTAACGGTTTATTTTTGTTAGATCATTATGGAAGTTATATTTTCTCTCTACTTTTTATCAGTATAGGCTTCAAGATCTTTACAGTTCGACCAGCAACAAAAGTCATAATGAATTTAATTTCTGTAAATATTGTATTGTGGATTATGTTAGTTGTAACAAGCTTAATTATGTCTTTAATTAAAGATGGGCAAGACAGCTTTTCCATTATTCTAGTGTCACTAATATTTATATTTATACTTACAGTAACTAAATGGTTGATTAAGCGTTCAAAAAATAAAACTGTAAGTTAGCCCTTTAAATTTAATAAAGACAGCTGATATAGAAATTTAACAGTTCGTTTGAGTTACCCGCCCGTTGCACCTTAATTGGTCAGCGGGCTTTTTTTTCGTCTAAGTTTGCGTAATTTTAGCCATCTTATATGAAGTACCTATTCAATTTATTTTCATACAGGAGAAGCACCATGTCAGAAACAACAACGAACAGCATACCTCCATCAATGCGCGTTCTAAAAATTGCAACGTGTCCGACCAACTCAGGACGAGCCAAACTTGCTTATCACGTCGGGTGTAATGCAGAACATGATATCTATTTTCGAGTAACTGCTAATACTGGCGGTGGATTATTCAGCCCGGAGTGGGTTTCATTAAAATCCATGCTGGCTACCCTAGAAGTTGCACACAAACCAATAGCTTCATTCCCACTATTAAAGTTACTAAATGGAAGGTCGATCAACACACCAGCTTTTCTGATGGCAGCAATGAAGAGCGAAGGCATCGTTCGTAGCTTAGAAGGCAAGGTACGCGGTTATGAAATAGTGGATAACGAATTGTTTATGGCCGAGATGAAAGCACTTATCGATTCGGGTGTAAATTTAATAGTTAAAGATATTCCTAGTGACTACAAAACTTCAGCAGCTTTAAATAAAAAGAAAGTCATCAAAGAACTATCCCCTAAAGAAGTAAAGCGAGAACAACGGGCAATCAAATCGATTCTAAATAAACAGTAATCCATAAAATCCAAAAAGCTCTCCGATGTAGTAGAAGTCCGCTGCTCTCAAAAAATACCTAGCCATAACACCAAGCCAGACAAGGGTCTTTCCGCTTCGCAATGAAGCAAACAAGTTATACCGAGCTTATACCGACCCAAATTCCCAATTTTTACCTAATTTTAAATTAATCCGGAGCTTTTTATGGAATTCATCACATTAGTTGTGATTACTTTTGTATGCCTGCTTTTCGAGACCACCCGAAAGTTTGGCATTGTTTTATTCATCCTCGTGTTTTTAGCCTTTCCCCTCAGCTTTATCTCACTCGCAGCAATCGCAATTCATTTTATCAATCGTCAAAAACGTAAACGGAGAAAATATTATGTACCGCCAACATTACCTAGAAGCCATTGAAACTGTACTCGCTTTGGATTTACCAGATGAAGCCTTAGCCGATGCCATCAATCATCAAGTCATGCAAGACCTTAGTTTTTATCATGAGGATGTATGGGAGCGATACCCAAGCAACACAATGACTTTCAATCACTAATTTCAACTCGCAACATAGATTAGGAGACTAAATGATTAATATACAAAACTTCACTGAAGCCTATCATCGGTACAAGCAACATAAGATTAGTTTCAGGCTATTGCAGGAGCAAGCCGCAGTCATGCTTGGACTTTGCCAAAATCCACATTCATCAGTCACTAACCCGCTAAAAATTACCCAAGCAGATATTGATTGGTTAATGCAACAAGCAGAAGCTACGCAAGATTATGCTGAGTTTTTAGGGGGAGCTGTCTATGTCTGCGAGTCAGAACAAGACCTCTTGGAAATTCATGGCTGTAATTTTGAATGGGCTGAAGATCATGATGGAAGCTGGCCTAACGTAACAGACATAGCAATGTCGTGGGATGCTTGTAACTATCTGGATGAAGCTTCAGGCGATCCACAATGGGTCATCTTTTTGCTGTGCTGGAACAATGCGGGCGGCTCTGTCTATTATGTACCCAAACATTTATGGATGCAGGCAAGGGTCACTGAGCATGTTGAAGCGACCAATCCAACCTCGAATACCTGAGTGCAACGCTCAGCTTTTTTCACTGATCCACCCACCTCCACCCACCAAAAAACGCAGTAGTCTAAAAATTTTATCCGGCCTTATGCGGAGGGTTTTGCACGCCTGTTACAAGTGGAGGGAGGGGGTAGCAATTTACGCAAACTTTAGGAGTACATTTATGACACAATTAAGCATTACTCGTCAGCAAGTGGCTGACAAACTACGCATTCAACATACAGCTGATATATTCGGCATTCGTTTTCCGCTCAATGTAGAACCCGCCATATATTCAATCGCTGGTAATATTGCAACTGAATACAATGGTGCTTACTGGGAGTTTTATGCATTAAGCAACGGTGGCTTTTATATGGCACCATGTTCTGATGGCTTATACCAAGTCAGTTGTGATAATGGCTATGAAGGTAAGCTATCAGCAGATGCTTTAGGCATTACGGCCTGCTTGTACGCTTATAGTCATTTGTCGTTTAGTAGCAATGCAGCATTTGCTGAAATATGCGCTAATCATTATCACTGGTTGCGTGAATACATGCTGCAACATTCAGAAGCCTCAAAGATTTTAGGTGCCATTGATTAATAAGGAGTGACTAATATGAACCATAAAGACTTACATAAGATTTTAGTTGTCTGTGGCTACTTTTTATTTGTAGCAAATGTATCTGCTGAAGAGGCCAAAATCTATCAACAAGGTTCGGCTGGAAACATTCGATATCACAAGCCGTCAGCAGTGATTCAAAAAGACGGTCGTATCATTGAAACTGATTCTGTTGGCAATAAGCAGTACCACAAACAGCAATATCAAATCAAAGACGGGAAAATTTATCAGACAGACTCAGTGGGTAATATCCAGTATCACAAACCACATTCTGTTATTAAGTAGCTTTCCTCGTTGCAGCATGGTGTGAATTAGGTTGGTGGAGGGGAGGCAGTTTTTATAAACTCTTCACCAAGCTTGATCTGTATAAGTGATTTTCCTATAAACTTTGAACAACAAAACTAAAAACAGTATTGGCAATTATTATGATTAATCCAACCGATGCCACAATTATCGACTCCCGTGTTGCATACCCGATTGATGAATGCGTAGCCAAAATGCTTGGTTGGATGCAAGGCCCTGAGCGCCTTGAAAGGATTAAAGTAGATGAACGTGGCATCCTTCCTGATATGTTGCCACATATAAGTCGTTTGGTTTATACCCTTGATGAACATCTGGATCAACTAAAAGAAAGAGCTCGCCTAGAGCTTTTTGATGCGGCTGATGCTTTTGCAGATGCGCCAGATGGAACTCATCAGAAAGATGAACTTAGCGACATCATTGATCAAAAATACATTGCCATTGAGGATTGTGCAGAGCTTATTAAGAAAGCACATTTTTATAAATCAGAAATTAGAAAAGAACTCAACAAAGATAATCTCTCGCAGCTCAAAATCAATCATGTTGAAAAAGATCCGGAAGGTTTGGACCTAATCTACATTAAGCTCGATAGTCTTGATGATTGGGCTAAAAAGTATCAAGTTAATATCATCGATATGCCGGAAACAATCATAGATATCATCTCACAGCCGCAAACTGCTCCAAGTGTTATGCTAAGAAAATCGCAGCGCGATAATGCCTTAAGTTTAGTGTTAAACGATATTCTTAGGATAAATCCTCAAGCTACAACTGCTAAAGTTGTTTCGGAACTACGTATTCTTGCTGGTGAAAAACATAGCGTCATCATTTCAATTATTGATGAAGGAGTTAAATGGATTGGTGATGATGGCGAAACACAAATTACTTCCAGGGATGCGCTAGGCGAACGCATTCGATATTGGAGAAAACACAGGTTAAACCAAGACTAAGCCAAGGCTCCCCAGACTAACCCAAGACTAATTCTAAGTACCAAAAAATAGATGTTCAAATGCTTTCCACGCAGCCAACACCGCGCAAATATGGAGAGTAAATATGAACAGATCAGCACCAAAAGCATTAGATAGTGCAGCATTGTGGGAGGCAATTAAACCAGCTTCTATCGATGAGTCACTATCAGCAATAAACAGTGACAAGGTTGTTGAAATAAATCCACCTCACGTCAATCAACCTGAAACTAAGCCACATTTAACTCATTTGCAAATAACTGATATTGCCTCAGATGCTGCAACGGCATCTAAGAGCGAACACATAGTAAGAACTGACTCGCAAGAAAATGGTTTTGCAAATATTGAGAATGCCAAGCCCTTAAGCCTATTAAGTTTTCCGAATCTTCCACGTAAGATCGATAATCAGAAGCCTTGCACATACGCCAATATCAGATATCTATTGATGGCGTATGGCATCATCATTCGATATAACGTCATCAGCAAAAAGGTTTATATCACAATCCCGGGCGTAAACGGAACACCAGATAATGCCGATAATGTAGCGATAACTCATATCTATAGTTTGGCTAATCTTAATGATATGGCGACTGGTCAAATTATGAACTTGATTGGTGTAATCGCTGATAAGAACCAATTTAATCCGGTTGCAGAATGGATTGTCAGTAAGCCTTGGGATGGTGTAGATCGTCTTAATGCTTTTTATGCCACTTTAGTAGAACGTGCTGGCTTTCCTGAAACACTCAAAAATCAATTGATGTATCGCTGGTTATTAAGTGCAGTTGCTGCCGTACTCAAGCCTAGCGGCTTCAAGGCCCGAGGTGTACTTACATTACAAGGCCCTCAATCTATCGGTAAAACTTCATGGATCAGTGCATTAGTGCCGGACGCTATTTTGCGAGAAGGTGTACTTAAGCTTGATCATCATCTTGATGCTGGCAACAAAGACTCCATCATCACTGCCGTTTGTCACTGGATCGTTGAAATTGGCGAACTAGATTCCAGCTTTAAAAAAGACATTGCCCGCTTAAAAGGTTTCCTAACGGCTGATCGTGACAAAGTGCGCAGACCTTATGGTAGAACTGATTCCGAGTATCCACGCCGTACCGTATTCTGCGCCACCGTCAATGAACATGACTTCTTAGTTGACTCTACTGGAAATAGTAGGTGGTGGACGATCCCTGTGACATCAATCAACTACCAACATGGCATCGATATGCAGCAGTTGTTTGCTCAACTTACGATTGATTTTAACAATGATGCGCAATGGTGGCTCACACGTGAAGAAGAGCAGTTACTTGAGCTACATAACAAAGAGCATCGTAACGTCAGTGCAATTCGTGAGCGCATTCTCGAAGCTTTAGACCTTGATCACGTCAATGATAGTGGTCTACCGGCCCTTACCCCTACACAGTTATTACAAAAGCTTGATATTAAACATCCGACTAATACGCAAAGTAAGGAATGTGCATCAGTGTTGCGTGAGTTTGTGGGTGAGTCTAAAAAAATCCAAGGGCAATATAAATGGCGCATCCCTTTCAAAAAAGATGGCTGGGCACCTTTACTTACACCTAAAGTGACAACGGATGATGACTTTTAAGTTGCGACTTTAGTTGCCTCCACCCACTACTTTTGACGGTCAGTTCGATGCGTTAATTGGTTTCTAAGGTGGGGGTGGGTAGGTGGGGTGGCGGATTGTGAAATTGCTAAAAGTATAAATTGAGAGTTAGCAGGATGATGTTCAGTTAACAGTGCTGGCTAGTTTTATAAGTTGCTACCACCCCCTACCCCGAGTGGAAAAGCTTGCAGTACATCGGGATGTGCAGTGGCAGCAGGTGGTAGCAAGTTTTTAGTGTACGGATATCACAAACATAAAAATTAATTGGAGTAAAAAATGACACAAATTTTAAAAAATAAACCTGACGAGTTATCTCAAAATGAACTTATCGTCCAAACCATTTTAAGCAATATTCCGGCATTAACCCGTGGAAATGTTTATTTGGTTAAAGATTTAATGGGTTCAGATGTTTGGGAGACTTTGAGTAAAGGTATGCGTATTGGTATCGGTGGGGTGGTCAGTCAATTAGTTGAAAGTAGATTGCTACCGCTGACTTATGCTGGAAAGACCAATAGTAACAAGCGTCTTTACAGGCTTGATTAATAAGTTAGCACACATTGGTTGCGGTGTATTCAGGCCGCAATCATCAACAGATTAATTTCAAATTATTAGGAGAATATTATGGCAATTGTAAAGTTAACCCAGCAGTTTATTGATAGCCAATTAGTGTGTCCGCAAGGTTCTCAACGCTCAGAGATTGTGAGTGACGAGCGCAGTGGCTTGTACGTTGAGGTGCGTAGTTCCAGTAATGGTCAAGGCACTTACTACTTACGCTATAAGGACTCAAGCGGTAAATCCTGTCATCAGAAAATAGGTCGTACTGTTGATATGAGTCTTGCCGATGCTCGCCGTAAGGTCAAAGAGTTGAAAGCAGAAATTGAGCTAGGTGCTGATCCACGTGCGGAAGAAAAAGCCAGAAAAGCAGTGATTACATTTGATGACTTTTTTAAAGACCATTATTTGCCATACGTTAAGCCCCGTAAGCGCAGCTGGGACCGTGATGAAGAGCTTTATCGTTTACGCATTAAGGCAGTTTTTGGTAGTAAGCGTTTGAATCAGATTACTCGCCTGCAAATTCAAAACTTTCATTCCGGATTGGTCGCTGAAGGCTTGGCGGCTGCTACGGCTAATCACCATATCAAGCTTATCCGCCATATGTTAAACCTAAGTATTGAATGGCAAATGTTGGACAAGAACCCAGCAAGTCGTATTCACATGTTTGAAGAAGACAATCAGGAGGAACGCTATATGAATGATGCACAGCTAGGTAATTTACTCGAGGTGCTTAGAACTGACTCAGCAAGATCAGTCTGCCTGATTACCACCTTTCTTTTGGCAACTGGTTGTCGTCTTAATGAAGCGCTATCTGCCTGTTGGTCACAGGTGGATAAAGATAAGCGTGTATTTCGCGTAGCAGCTAAAAATTCGAAATCAAAACGTATGCGCCCTGTTCCATTGAATGACACAGCGATAGACGTCCTTAATCAACTAGACACAGAAGGAACCTATGAACATTTATTTATTAACAAGAAAACTAAGAAGCCTTATGTGAATATCGCTAAAGTCTGGGAGAAATTAAGAGCCAAGGCTGGGCTTCCAAAACTAAGATTACACGACTTACGACATCAGGCAGCTTCTAATTTAATCAATTCAGGTAGCAGTCTTTATGTGGTGCAGCAGATATTGGGCCACAGTGATCCATCAGTGACCCAGCGGTACTCGCATCTTTCAATGAAGACACTTAATGACGCTAGTGATAATGCCTCGGCAATCATCAAGGGTGCCATGAAAGTGCCGCCACTTGAAAAAGTTGCAGCGTAAATTTCGGTGATTTTCTGGCGGGATGGAGTGCAAAACTGGCTCCCCTCGCCCCACCTTTGTGCGCATACGTGACTTTTTTGCAGGGGGTGATACTGCGCCCATCCCTGAAGTTTCAATGCGCCATTATGTTGCAATGTCGTTGGTAGTGATTTAAGTAAAACTTATCTTACTCAAATTATAACGCTCCATCCCTTCAGCCCGTACAGCCTGACAGCGTGCGGGTTTTTAACGCCTATCACTAGGAGAATTTCTATGAAAATCAGATTTGAATTGCAAGGCAATACATTGGAATATGAAAATGATGCTGTCACCGATGAGTCAGAAATGGGTCATGCTTTTGGTGATGGTGAAGAAGGGCGTGAGTATTGTTACGCACAAACATGGCAGGATTTTATTGGTACTGCATTTCATCTTATTCAACAAACAGGCGGTAACCTGACGCTCAATGGACAACAAATTCATGCGGCACGTTTTGAAGAAACTAATGGCAGCCCAGTTACAAAAGATACATTAGTGATCTTGGCTGATTTTGAAACAATCCCACTGGCATACATACTCAAGCCGTGACACAGAGGTATAGACTCCGCAAAACAACTTTTATATAAATCCGGCTCGGGTTCAGTTCAGTAGAAATGTAGTCATAACTAATTGTTTTACATGATTTTTAAGAAAGAGAAAGTGCACCTTTTGTCAAAATTGGTTCGGCATAGGTTCAGTTTTTAGAGTATAATTCTCGGCTAGAAAAAATTTAATTAGGTTTCTTCAACTTACGGTGTCGATAGTGAGCACTCACTTGTACTCATAATCCGTTGGTACTGTGTTCGACTCACAGGGGGGCCACCAATTGGAATAAGGCTTACAGCGATGTAGGCCTTTTTCTTTTTTAAGTCGTGGGGCACTGGCGGGGCACTCACGGAAAAAAACCGCATCAATTGCCCCATCAAGTGTGTTGAACGGTCACCAATTGTCTTTGATTTAATTGAAAGGCATACCTATCAAAAAATAACGATTTGTCAGCTATTAATGCCGGTGCCTCAATACAAGCTTTAGGGCTAAAATTTAATAAAAACCACCTATTTATTTATTAAATGCCCCTGTAGTGCCCCAAAATTAATTTTATGTATTTCAATTATTTGATTTATATAGCATTTATTACATATGTTATCGGATTATGAATCCGTAGTTGTACTTTATTGCCATTTGTTGTATTGTGTTGTTAAGGATTAATAACACGGGGCATAACATGGCAAATATTGAAAAACGAATCAGCGAAAATGGCGATGTGTCATATCGTGTGAAAGTTAGGATTAAAGGCTATCCCACACAATCAGCAACCTTTGAACGCAAAACTGACGCTAATACATGGGCGGCATCTACCGAAAGCGCAATCAAAGAAGGTCGTCACTTCAAAACCGCTGAATCGAAACGCCATACTTTAGGTGAGTTGATTGATAGTTACATCAAAGTTGAATTACCCAAAAAACCTAAGAACGCTAAAAATCAAGAAACACAGCTATTGTGGTGGAAATCCGAGATTGGCGAATATTCGTTGGCAGAGGTTACGCCGAATTTAATCGTTGAGTGTAAGGATAAGTTACTTGCGGGCCTAGTACGTAATACCACACCACGAAGCCCCGCAACGGTTGTGAGATACCTTGCGGCGCTGTCTGTCTGCTTTACTTACGGCGTTAATACAAAACAGTGGATTGATGACAGCCCTATGCGTAAAGTCACCAAGCCTACTGAACCGCGCGGGCGAGTCCGCTTTCTGTCAAAGGATGAACGCACAAACCTATTAGCGACCTGTAAAAATTCTACTAATCCGTACCTCTATGCTGTAACAGTGTTGGCGCTTTCAACAGGCGCCCGCCAAGGCGAAGTAATGAATTTAACATGGGATGATGTAGACCTTAATCGTGGTCGCGCAATCCTTCACGAAACTAAGAATGGTGAACGTAGAGCCCTACCAATTACGGGGCATGCGCTTGAAGTGTTGAAGGAATTAAACAAGATACGGCGAATTGACAGCAAGTTATTATTTGCGGGTACTAATCCTAATAAACCTGCCGAACTTCGTAGTCCTTGGCTCTCTGCTTTGAAAGCGGCTGGTATTGAAAACTTTAAGTTTCACGACTTACGCCATAGTGCCGCCAGTGAGCTGGCAATGAATGGCGCGACACTTGCCGAAATTGCCGAAATACTAGGCCATAAGACACTGGCAATGGTTCAACGATATGCTCATTTATCAGAAGGTCATACCACTGGCGTGGTTGAGCGGATGAATAAAAAGATTTTTGGATAAGGTGAAAAATGAAATTAATAAGCGGTGAATTTCTTGCGCACCAATTAGCAAGCAAACTTTGTGAACTAAATGGATGGGCTGATAATTCTGATGAACATACACTTGCTCAAATTCATTACAGAGAAAGCCTAGAGCGCGGAATTTCAGAAGGAGTCTTAACGCCATATAGCCCCATTACTTTGACGCGTTTAAAACTTGATAACAGGCTGTTTGAAGATGCCACATTTTCGGAACAGGAAGTAATGGATTATCTTAAAAGTGAAATGCCACTTACTACAAGTGAGGATGAAAAATTAAACGAGGAAATTAAGAAAAATATAATATCTGACAATTTACAGCCGTGGTTCATCAAGAATTTAAGAGACCCAAACCCATCCCTACCTTGGTACATACTGGCAAGATATTTCGCTCGTCAATTAGTAAAAGATGATTCAACATTACTCACCAAAACTAGTTTATTGGCAGATAAAGTTGCGCAGTCACTTGCTAAGGCAGGAGTCTTTAAAAGGGGAGGGAAGAAATTATTTAGTCCTGAAACGGTAAAAAAATCTTTCGCAAACGTAATTTTTAATGAAAACTTTGAAACTTCTAGCGAAAGTTTGAACATAAAAATCTCTGAAAGCCAATAGAGACAAGGTTTTAGTAAAACTTTCGCTTTCACTTGTACGCGTTAAACGCGCATTCATTCTTACAACCTAGAACAACGCACAACACGGTGTGTTGAATTAGGAGTAATAATGGAAGTTACCAATCAAAAGCAATCAAGTTGGCTTACTGTAAAGCTACTATCACAAGTAATGCCAGTTTTCACAGAAGTCTTGGGATGTTAACTACAGGCTGAGCAGATTCATTGGGCATAGTGGGGTGCATAAGAAGTGCTTGAGCTAAAGCTTGTCTCCTATCCTTGATTCGTTTGGATTGCCAACTCCGAAGTTGCTTTACAATATCAGTAAAGGAATCAAATTTTAATATTGTTTCTGATGGTTGGATATATGCCTCAGAATCCCCAAAAAAATTTGTTGAGCGGCCACCCCACCATGTCCCTTCTATCATATAACTCAATGTTTCACGGACTACATTTTGATCAAGGCCTATTTTGTTAGCCAATTTATCCACGCCTATAGCATCATGTTGTGTCACTAAGTAATGATCTTTAAGCGCACGAAACAATTTCTCGGCATTATTAAGTATCTCAATGGCTCGTGCTTTGTCTATTTGTGCCAGTGCGGTTAGACTTAGGAAATAGTGGTGGCCTTGATCAAGCAGTATATATCCTTGACCCTCAAGCCTATCAATCAACTCTACAGCATTAAAGTGATGAGCGCGGAATGAAAGATAATCAATGCCATCAGCATTTTTGAGGTGCCATCAAGCAATACTTCAAGAATATATTTTTCTTTTGAATCTAATTCATGCATAAATTTAGCACTAATGTTTTCATAATACATTTCACCATTTGCAAAGTATGTGTTGAAGTAATTTAAATTTACAGTTTTGAAACATCAAGAACAAATACATCAATAAGTGCTTGTTCTTGGTGAGTCATCGTTGCAATCAATCGTGTTTGAAGTTCATCAGGTGACTTTGGTAATTTCCCACTCGGTGGTGATGGCATTTTATCTGCGCCAAACCAAAGCACAAGGTACATACCTCTACCTTGAGTTTCAATTGCCATTGTATATTTCGGTATTAATTGATTATGAATCGCCGTCCATAACTCTCGATTTGAGTTGCATTTAATCTCTATTGGTAAATAGAACGTTTTACCATTATTGTGATAAGTAAGCCGAATATCGGTACGTTTACTGTCTGCCGCAAGTGATTCCGGATCAACTTCAATATCCAAACGTGAAAACTTATCTTTGAATTTCTCTGCTAAATAATTTCTGCAGCTATTTTCAACTTTCGGAGTCGTTGGATTACTGTAGCTATCTTCATTCCAAAAACGTGTGTATGCGTTTAAATTTGACGTATGCATTTCACGCTTAAGTCGATCTAACTCATCCAATACAATAGCGGCTAAATCAAATGCGTTGGCAGGGGATAACGCATTTAATGTATTAGCGGCCTCCATTTGATTGGGATGCTGGTAAATTGCTTCCCTTCGATTAGTAATCTGAATTTTTTTAGCATTACGCAAAGTATCATACCACTCAGATAATTCAGTCAACTCGAGCAAATGATCAATTATTTGCTTGCTTTCTTGACTTACATTTTCACTTAGGCGCACGATTAATGAATTGACATAATCTCCATCATGCATTGAATGCGTAACAAAGCCACCACCATCAGGCCAGCGAGGATTGCTACGTGGCCCCAGTAATTCTATTAGCATCTCTATCGTAGGTAGAGTTAATTCATGATTCTCATTTTTTAAACTTCTACCGGAATATAAAAAGCTAGAAAGATGATTTATTCGCTCAGAACTCTGTTCAACATAACTCGTAACTTTCGCTAGATACTCTTTCGGCGCTAAAATCATCCCAGTCGCCAATAAGTAGACTCTCTGCAAAATATCCATACTTGTGCGTGTCAACTTCTTCTTTATTAATTTAAGCAGTTGTTTGTGATCTACATATTGTATTGCAGATTTTAGAAGTGATTCTAGGCAAGCGGCTTGATCTACAGAGGCTTTTGTAGGGTACTTTTCAAGTAATGGCAACACAACAAGTGGTGCAATTTCATGATATTCAGGATCATGCGCCAAAGCGTAATGCCCATAAATGAAATTTACCTTGCCAGTGAGCATGGCGCTCATATACTCAATAATAACTTTTGCTGCCAATATAGGCTTCGCAAAGCTCAATGGCTTGAGCCATAATGGCTCGTTACCAGCACCATAGCTATACCAAAAAGCTAATGCTTTAGTGGCTAAATTATCGTCAAGAGAGTCTAGAAACTGAGAATTTTCCTCGTATCTTAAAGCCATTGCAGTCAGGAATGGTAAGCGGATAAAATGATGACGTTGTTTTGTTGCCAGTTCAAAAATTTCTTTATTTTCGGGTAAGTCTTTGCGATCAAGCACTTTTAACATTCCAACTATCGCGGCGGTAAAAAGTTCATTATCACCATCTAAAAAATCTCTTAGCCGTTCAAGACCTGTTTTACCTTGTACGTTCGAATAATGCTCAAAATAAGCGGAAGCCAAGTGATGTAGAACTGCTGCTGGTGCAGTTCCATCAGCAATTGATTCTTTGTGTTCTTTAAAATACTTTAACTTTTCTTGCAGTTCAGTATCATGCTGCACTTTCCATTTCCTTCTATTTTTAGCATGTTCTATCCGCCAATCTGATATTTCACAAACAATGAGGGATTGATAGGCTTCCGTAAATTCATGATGTTCAATTACCCAGTTTTCTAAGAACTCTAATGAGAGGAGCTGATCGCTTGCTTTCTCTCCAAGTGTCCAAAACGCCTCTCTAAAGCAAGCATTCTGTATCGCTGTATTTTTAGGAGCTAAAGCTTGTTCAAGCCACCATAAGCCTATCCATTGTGGTGGTGTAGCATGTCTTAAACGTTGAGAAGCTAAATAAAGTGTTTTTTCAGACTCAATATCTGAAATTCCAATTTTAAGTATCTCGAGGTAACGCTCGGGGTGATTTTCTAGCCACGTTTTGATTTCACTGGAAAAGTCGTTCTGATGATGATCTAGAATGCTATCATCGTAGCCTATACCCAGCCAGGTATATAACCTCTCAGCAGGAATAGTGTCACCTACAATTCTCAAGCCATTTGCAAGTAATTTGTAAGCCATATCAAATAAATCACGAAATTCAGCAGGCTTTAAATATAAGCTTTCACGACTGGCTAAATCATCAAGCAAGGCTGGAATATCTTTATCATCTACAAGTTTTGGAAAATCATGGTTCCAATAGAAGTCATAAGATGTGCTTCCCATTCCCGTTCGAGAAGGATGTAAATAACTAAAAATTTTCTGGGGTGGTATAACGTCTGGGAACAAGTATCTGAGTAAAGTTACTAATAATTCATCGGATTTATCTTCGATTTTATTCAACCGAATACCTTCAATCAGCTCTTGCAAAGTTTCATTATCTTTAAGATTAATGAGCGCTTTGAGTGCTTGCCATCTTAAATGGTCAATTTGTTGCCCATCTCTTACGAGACTCAGCAACACCTCTTTGTAAGCTGGCGCAGGTGCAGAGTGCATTAAGCCATCAAGAATACACATTGATAATAATTGATTTGGTTTTGTGTATGAATTGATCTTAAGTAACGCCAATAACGATTCATCCATATTCGGCGATATAATGGCGGAAAATGCCCTTCCTTCACTGTAGTGATAGTAAATATTGCCAGTTTGCTCTGCGATGTTTTTTAAGCTATCTAAGAGCAATAGTTTGTCAGGTATAGCAAAGTTCCTAACATCGCCATAGAGCACTAATCCAAGCGGATCTATTCCTATAACTACAGCTCTTGCTTCTTTTGAGATAGAACCCAACCAAGCTAACAATCCTCTCAAAGCTGCAACGACACCTTTATCTAACCCTGTGATTAATGCAAGTACACGCCTAACGGGCAAAACTTGCTTAATCTGTTTTGTGATATATCTCGCTGCCAAGTACTCACCTATACTTCGATGCGAAGGGGCATAATGCAAATGGTTGATGGAGATAAATAGGCGAGTTTTGAGTACTTGAAAATATGGGCTGTTAACCGGTAATTTTAATTTCCGTAGGGAAACCATTCCTTCTTCTGGATTTTGGCTTATGGTAAATTCGTAGGCGTTAGCTATAAGCTGTATTGCATATAGAAAGCCTGCCGCATCTAATAATTCCTCTGCCGGATATGATTTAGTATCATTGGCAACAAGATGCTCTTCATTAAACTCTTTTACTAACGATTCGCAAGCGAGTTTGTACACTTCTTTTTTACTATCAGGCCATTCGCTACCACCTTTAGTAGCTTCAATCAGCATGTTGAGAGTTTGAGGGTTTTGTAATAGATTATTAAGGTTGTATTGGTCTGCTTGTTCAAAAAAAACATCTGCATTCGCTACTGGCGTATGCTCTAAAATTGATTTGACATCATTATTGCTAAGAGGCTGTAAAGTTAGCGTCGTAATTTCACCTTTTGGCTCTATGGCGCCTAAGCTTTTTTCATCATTATCTCCGTACCAGTCTGCCTCGCGGCATGATATACGGTATCGCAGTATTTCTAATTTGTGTAACTTACTGCGAATAGCGTCCAAAGGAGTGCGTGCATCATCTTTACCTGCGCGAGTTTCATCAAGTCCATCGATAAATAGAGTTTTACCTTTCCAAGCATCTGTATTATCTAAGCTAATAAAATCTCTGGCTGTTTCATAATATCCATCCCCGCAGACCTCAGATTCAGTTATAAAGGCTGTGGTTTTACCTGACCCTGGCTCGCCAAGTAAAACGTAGCGATTTATATTGCGGTACTCTTCAATTAGCTTGATCGATTCCGACTCTTGTCCTGGATTGATCTTACAGCTACGCGCGACTTGAAAGCCCTTATGTTTATTTGATATATTCACTTTGTAAGCTTAGTTTAACCAGTGGTCTGTCGAGTAAGACAGAAATTCAGCAATTGGTACACCTTCTTTACCCACTAAGATTTTTTTGGCACTAGTATATTTTTTGCAAAACTCATCAAGACCCTTGGATTTGACCGGATTAGAGGAGCTTTTGACTTCAATAGCAGCTATTTTTCTACCTTGGCTGACTACAAAATCAACCTCATCTGAGCCATCTCTCCAATAGCAGATATTTGTCTCTTCAGAACATGTGTTAAGCAGGTGTGCTCCTACACTGCTTTCAACTAATCGGCCCCAGTAACTCCGATCTGCTTGAGCTTCAGCAAAGGTGTAATCATTAATGGCTGACATTAGGCCCGTGTTATATATATTAAGTTTTGGTACTGAATTACGCTTGCGCACTTCCTGCGCGGCATACTTATTTAAACCAGCTAGTAGTTTTACCTGATTTAACAATTCAAGGTAATCTGCTAGCGTTTCCGTATGTTTAGCGTCATTTAATGAAGCGATCATTTTAGTTAATGAAAGCTCTCTTCCAGAATAATGACAACCCAGCTCAAATAATTCTTTGAGTAAGTGCGGGTGCTTGATCCGTACTATTTCTAAGATATCTTTCTCTATATTGGGTTTGATTAAACTGTTGATAAGGTAACTACGCCAGCGTGGCTCATCTCGAATAAAACCTGCACTTCCTGGATATCCACCAAAATATATATATTCTTCAAGGCTGAAATCGAATGCCATTTGCATTTCCGTAAAGCCCCAATGGCTCACTGAGATTACTTCATAACGCCCTGCAAGACTTTCTGATAAGCCTTTTTGCATCAGCAGAGGAGCCGAGCCTAATAAAATAACATGCATATCCAGACCGTTGACACGGTCTGAATCCCAAAGACCTTTTATAACCTCGGACCAGTTAGATATTTTTTGAATTTCATCTAAAGCAAAGACGAATGGCTTTTTTTCATAATTTTGCTGGTTACTCAGCCATTTAACTGCGCATGCTCTAGCATAACCCCAATAATATTTTAGCCATTCAGAGTCTCTCTTTGATGGTGGCGCAACGGTAGCTTGAGTATCTGTGAGTGGTAGATCTCCAGAGTCATCAACGGAAATATATAGGCTTTTTTCTGTATGGCCTTTTATCAGACTTCTAACTATTGTCGTTTTTCCGACTTGGCGAGGCCCTGCTATAATATTTATAAATCTAACAGGCTCGTTAAGCCTCCGTTTTAATGTTTCATATTGCGGTCGTTGATACATTATTTTCTCTTATTGAGTAATTTTACTCAGTAATGTAATTTATTTATATTGTCTTGTCTATAGCGATACCTTTATATTTGAAAAATGCTCTGTATAAATAGTTATACAGAAATTCACTATTAAATTTCACCAACGGATGCCTATTAAATAGTGCATAACTATTTATGCATTTTTAGCTAGGATATTGATAATTTTCTTCAGTATCCAAATACGAGATGCTATGAGCTTAATGAACGTTAGCCAAGAATATCGTGCGTATTACGGCTATCGTGACCGATCAAAACGGTCTATCGTGACCAGTTGCGCATGAAATAATATTACGCGTTTAAATTGTATAGGTGCGGTCACGATAGGTCGATGTTTTTCTCCTTTAATTGATTTTTAGCGGTGGTTTGTCGCAGTGAATCTCCTGTTAGATTAAAGCGGTGATGGCGTTGCATAATGCGGTCAAGTACAGCATCGGCAATGGTGGCGTCTCCGATCCAGGCATGCCAATGCTCAATGGGTAGTTGGCTAGTAATAATCGTGGCCTTATGGGCGGCGCGGTCATCAATAATTTCTAATAAATCAGAGCGCGTCATGCTGTC
>Ga0265593_1000453_pt1 | contig 23008 bp, 17 predicted proteins | sample saktaG_8_FD_190136 | JGI IMG/M metagenome (GOLD analysis project Ga0265593, IMG submission 190136) | Saline water microbial communities from Sakinaw Lake, British Columbia, Canada - sak_2011_5_24_36m | ecosystem: Environmental > Aquatic > Non-marine Saline and Alkaline > Saline ...
AATGAACATTGTAAAGGCGTGCTATGAATAAAAATACACCGACTTTTACCTATTGCCAACGCAGTTGAAAAGAGTAAAGTGTAAATCGTGTTAGTTACTGTTGTTTATTTTATTTGAGAGGATTCATCATGCTAAATCATCGACACAAAGGCTTATTGCTTTTAGCGAGTAGCTTATTATTCACTGGATTAGCGCAACCCGTATTTGCTGCGACCATCACCAAACCCGTGGTGAAACCGATTGTGAAACTTCAACCACAAAAAATTACGTCGCGATTAGCTTTAGCAAATTTACTATTGAAACATCACACCAATCGTTACAACTATTATTTGATGAAAGGTTTTGGCATGGTGGATGATGTGATGACAATGGCTCCCGTTGCTAACGCTTCGCCCGTCGCGGGTGAAATTGCTACGACAACAACTCCCGTCAGTCATTCCGATACCAACATCCAAGTCAGCGGCGTGGATGAAAGTGACATCGTGAAAGTGGGCGACGACGGCTACATTTATCAAATTCACAACAATCAAATCCGCATCATCAAAGGCTATCCCGTTAAAGAACTCAATCAAACCGCGACTATTGAGATTACCGACAGCAATTTTTCACCGACAGGTATTTATATTCAAAATGGTAAATTGGTCGTGTTAGGTACGTCGTGGCAAAATTTGGTGCAACCTGAAATGCCTATCGCACCTGTCGCGCAGGTCGGAATCGCTAAAATGGCTTATCCTTATTGGTGGGGCGGTTATTCGCAAGTTTCACAAACTCGCGCTTTCGTTTATGACATGAGCGATCACGCCAATCCTAAACAAATTCGCGACGTGGCGATTGATGGCGATTATTTGGATTCGCGGCGAATTGGCGATAATTTGTATTTTGTGACGCGCACTTATCCGCGTTATTACATGTATGGCGCGTTGGGCAGTTCGTCGGTGATGAAAGCCGCTGATATGTTGCCAAGTATTAACGATACGAAAGCGGGCAAAACCACGACAAAATTACTGGCACTGAGCGATATTTCTTATTTTCCCGAATTTGTCGAACCCGATTATGTGGTGGTGGCGAGTTTGAATTTGGCACAGCCCGAAAAAAGTGTGACGACAAAAGCATATTTGGGTTCGGGCGAAATGGTTTATGCGTCGATGCAAAATTTATATTTGTCTGCGTCGAAATATAATTTTAACGGTGGCGTGCTTAATGACAGTAGCGTTATTGAACCTGCGCCAGTCACGGATACAGTCACAACGCAAATTTTCAAATTTGGCATTGATCAAGGTGCGGTGACTTTTACAGCTGCGGGTGAAGTGCCTGGAACGGTATTAAATCAATTTTCAATGGATGAGAATGGCGATTATTTCCGCATTGCAACCACCACACAAAATTGGTTCAGCGGCACAAATCAATCGCACAATTCCCTTTTCGTGTTAGATAAAAACATGAAAACGGTCGGTAAATTGGAAAATCTTGCGAAAGGCGAGCAGATTTATTCAACGCGCTTTATGGGAAATCGCTGTTATGTCGTGACGTTTCGTTTAACAGATCCATTATTTGCGATTGATTTATCGAATCCTGAAAATCCATTTGTTGCGGGTGAATTGAAAATCCCTGGTTACAGCAATTATTTACATCCTTACGACGAAACGCATTTGATTGGTTTTGGTAAAGATGCAGCGATTTATAACTCAGAACAACCTAATTCCGATGAATTTTGGGCGGGCGGTTCGGCGTTTTATCAAGGTTTGAAAGTGGCGTTATTCGATGTCGCTGATATGGCAAATCCAAAAGAATTGTACAGCGTGACGATTGGCGATCGCGGCACAGATTCACCGTTGCTTTGGAATCACAAAGCGTTGTATTGGGATGCTGAAAAGCATTTATTCGGTTTTCCTGTGCATCTTTATCAACATGCAAAAGGGTTTGATAAAACCCAGCCTTGGCAATATGGTCAACCGACTTATCAAGGCGCGTACATTTATGAAGTCACGCCAGCCAACGGTTTCACGCTGAAAGCCAAATTGTCGCAAATTCCCGAAGGCGTTTCGCCAGTCAAATATGATTATGGCTACGGCTATAGTTACAGCTATTGGGATTGGGAAACTTCCAATTTGTTTGTTGATCGACTGCTGCGTATTGAGTCGAATTTGTACACGTTGTCGAATAATCAAATTAGCGTTTATGACTTACAAGATTACAAATTACAAGAAAATTTAACGTTAAAACAGTAAGTTAATTTTAGCGATTACGGGCTATTTTCATGGCTTGCAATCGCTTTTTTGCACCTGTAATTTAAGTTAAATTTAAGATTTTATCCTGACAATGGGTATAATTAGGTGTCACTTTTTAAAGATAAATTATGCAAAGTCCAACATTAGAAAACCTAGCAGCTGAAAACAAAATGATACTGTCATCACGACGTAAATTCTTAACTAATATCGCCTGTGGTTCGCTGTTGTTTTTAGCCGGAACAGGCGTGGCAAGTGCGCGAGCGAAACATTTCGCGGCGCGGGCTGCTGTTAGCCACAAAGGCAAAACTGCACACGTTGCGTCAAAATCACATGAAAAATTAAAGAGAGTGATTTCAAATCGTTTGGCGAAAAAAAGCGAACACCGTGTCCATGAACAACTTGCTGCTCATCATTCGCGCGGCAATCATCACGGTCATTCCAAACACAATCGAGTCGAACTTGCCGAACATAAACCTAAACCGCAGCGCAGCCGTGTTTATCGTGATGATGACGAATTGGTTTTAGATACGAGTGAAGAGCGTCAGTATTTTGCGCGAAAAATTCCGTCAAAAATGATTTCGTTAAAAAATTCACATACGGGCGATCGTTTGCGTTTAACCTATTTTGAACGCGGTTTGTATATTGAAGACGCGCTCCAAGAAATTGATTATATTTTGCGTGATTATCACACCGGCGATATTCACCCAATCGACCCCGCATTACTGGATCAACTTTATGATTTGAAATTGTCTTTGGGGGTGAGTCGTCCGTTTAACATTATTTCAGGCTATCGTTCGCCTGAAACGAATGCCAATTTACGTCGTCACAGCGACGGTGTGGCAAAACACAGTCTGCACATGCAAGGACGCGCGGTTGATATTCGCTTGGAAGGTTACGACGTGCGAACGATTCGTGATGCTGCATTATCAATGCAACGTGGTGGCGTGGGTTATTATTCAGAATCAAATTTTGTTCACTTGGACACCGGTGACTTTAGAACGTGGGGAGCTTAATTTTCAATAACGTTAATAGACATTCCGTAACGTCTATTGTCTTTAAATAAATATCTCCGTTTTAATTAGTTAGCCCTCGAAAAATTGCCTTTTTACAATTCGTTGTTATTTTTTTATCAGGTGATCTCATGAAAGAACCATCTTACCGTAATTATTATCGCCAACGTACCGCGAATCAATGGCGAAAAGTTCCCGCAGAACACGGCGATCCCAGTGCCATTCGCCCATTTTTGGCGGGTAATTGGAAAATGAATTTAATTCCGCGTGCAGGTGTTGCCTTAGCGGCACGAATTTTTGATTTGTGCCATGATGTTAAAGATGTTGATATGGGATTCGCGCCACCATTTACTGGTTTATCCACGTTAGCTGATTACATCGAACCAGATTTTTTACAGCGTGAATACGGAATTGGTCGCAATGTTTTTTTGTTAGCGCAAGATACTTTTTTTGAATCAAAAGGTGCGTTTACCGGTGAAATTTCTGCCGATATGTTGGCGGCGATTGGCGTAGATCATGTGATTATTGGACATTCGGATCGTCGAGCGAATTTAGGCAAATACTTTGGTTTTAGTTCCAGCGTGGCGCGTCGATTATCAAAAGATTTTTTAGTGCATACGTTACAACGTTTAAAACAACGGGAAAATGCGAATCCGCAAGTTTTAGCGACCATCGAACATTTAATTTCTGAAAAAAATAGCGACGTTTTGGCAGGGTTGGCGACGTTTTTAGAATCGGAATTAAATGAACGAGCCGGCGAAAGTGATGACGCGATTCAACGCAAAGTTCAAGCCGCGTTGGCGAACGGTGTTCAAGTTATTTTATGTTGCGGTGAAAATCGAGAAGCCCATCTTGCGCGAGAAACCTTTGATTTGTTGGAACGACAATTACGCATTGGTTTGGAAGGCGTAGCACGTCATACAATCCCTGAGGTAATTATTGCTTATGAACCGATTTGGGCGATTGGTGAAGGCGCACAACCTGCCCCGTTAGAAAAAATAGCTGAAGTTCATGATTTTATTCGCAATTTGTTGATGGATTTATACGGTGAACAAGTCGCCGCGCGGGTTCGAATTTTATATGGTGGCAACGTTAAGCCTGACAATATCGTAGCAATGATGCAATTAGCTGGCGTTGACGGCGCATTAGTCGGCGGTGCAAGTTTGAACGCGGTGGATTTTGCGAAAATAATTCGCTTTGGTTTGCCCAATGCAGTTTAAAATAACGTTTTTTAAATTTGGGAAAATATAGTATGTCTAGGGAAAACCGCCGATTTTTTCGGATTGACGATTCAGTCAATTTATCATGTCACCTCGTCAGCGAACAACAAACAAAACTTCCGATTCAAACATCATCAAGTTTACTTGATAATTGTTCACTAACCTCTGCGTTAGAACGAATTAGCGAAGAAACAACGATAATTCACCGTAAATTAGAAACCATTCATGCTGATTTTGCTGAGTATTTAGGACTACTCGAGCTTAAAATAGATTTAATCGCGCAAGCGATTGTCGTGCCGCTACATACAGACGAAGTCTCAGAGAATCGAACACATAACGTAAATATCAGCGTGTCGGGCATGGGTTTTGATTCTGTAGAAAAATTTGAAGTCGGACAGTATTTAGAAATCAAAATGCTCTTAGGTCATAGCACGGCGGTGATTGTCACCTATGCGAAAGTGATTCATTGTGTACAATTTTTGGATAATCCCCATTACAATGATTATTTTGTTGGTGTGGAGTATGTAAATATGACGGAATCAAACATCGATTTGCTAAGTAAACACATTGCAAAAAAACAATTGCAGCAAATTCGCGAACAAAAAGAACGGGAACAGAATGCCCAATGATTTCTCGACTGAGTGTCCACGCTATTTTCCCGCATTTAACGGCACAAACTCGTGCATTGATTGCTGAATTAGAAATTTTTCCGTGTATCGATTCAACAAATAATCATTTAATGACTCGCGCTCAAGCCAACGCGCCATCAGGCTGCGTGTGTTTTGCCGAAGAACAAACGGCTGGAAAAGGACGACTCGGAAGACAATGGATTTCACCGTCGGGACACAATATTTATGGGTCATTTTTGTGGCGATTTGACAGCGTAGCCCAATTGAGCGGATTGAGTTTAGCGATTGGCGTGGGCGTGATTCGTGTGTTAAATCAACACGGAATTTCCAATGTCGGTTTGAAATGGCCCAACGATATTTACAGCGACGGCAAAAAGTTGGGCGGTATTCTCATCGAAGTCACGACGCATTCAAACGGCAGCGCGAGCGCGGTAATTGGTTTGGGGTTAAATCTGAATTTACCTGCTGAAGTCGAAGGCATCACGCAAGCCTTTACCGATTTGCAAAAAGTCGCGCCAGGCGTAACGTTGGAAAACAATCATTTTGTCGCCCAATTACTGAATGAATTAGTGCCGATTGCTGCCACATTTTCACGACAAGGTTTAGCCGCATATTTGGACGAATGGCGTGATTACGATTGTTTATTGGGCAAGCCCGCGACCTTATTTGTCGGTTCGCAACCCATAAAAGGAATCGTGCAAGGAATCGACGAAAATGGCTTATTAAAACTACAGTGCGACGATGGCACGATTCAAACGTTTGCGTCGGGTGAAGTGAGCTTTAGCGCGTGAATTTGTTGCTGGATTTGGGTAATAGCAGTTTGAAATGGGCGACGGCGGAAGGTCTGCCGTTAAAATTTGGAAAATCGTTGCCGAATGCTGAAATTACGCCGCAAGCGTTACGCGACGTGTGGCAAGATTTACAACCTGAAAAGATTGGCATTTCGTGTGTCGGGAAAGCAGAATTATTGAGTGTAATTCTCGTTGTAATGCGTGAATTGTGGCGCGATATTCCGATTCATTTTGCCACGACACCATCGCAGGCGTTTGGTGTGAAAAATGGTTATTTGCAACCCGAAAAATTAGGCGTGGATCGCTGGCTGGCATTGATTGCTGTGCGTCAAAAAACGAATGTACCCGTTTGTGTGGTGGATTGCGGTACGGCGATAACCGTGGACGTTTTGAATGCCGCTGGCGAACATCAAGGTGGGTTAATTTGTGCGGGATTAACGTTAATGAAAACCGCCCTCGCCTTCAATACCGCTGATTTGCCTTTTGCAACTTCACCGCATCATGCAGAACTTGCCATTGAAACCGAAGCGGCAATTTATAACGGAACGTTGTTTGCCGCTTGCGGATTGATTGAACGAATAATTCAAAAATTGCCCACTAATACCGTGTTATTTCTAACGGGCGGTGACGCACCGCTTATCGCCGCTCAATTAACGCAACCGCTAACCCTTGAAACAAATTTGGTGTTACAAGGATTAGCAATTACATTGAAATAATTATTGCGCTACAAGTTGTAGTGCATTGATTTCAACGTCCGCTTTTTCTACTAACGTGTTAATCAGCGCATTAAATTCACTGTCCCCCATCGCTTTAGAAATGTTTTTCGTGGCTAACGTCGCACGTTTTTTATCGTCATCGCTCATCACGCCATCGTGAACTTTAGTCAAACTCACGACAACTTGCTCCTGCGAGGGTAACGCGACTGTGAAAATGCTCGGTTTATCGGTAACTGGTTTCGCACCTTTGAAAATCGCTTCATTTAACACGACGTTAAACTCTTTCTTCATGCGTGTTAAACCAGCCGCTTTCTGTACCGTCAATTTATAATCTGCCGCTACTTTCGCCAAACTTTCACCCGCTACCAATTTCGTTTTAATCGCTTTTGCCGTATCGATAACGTGTTGTTGAGCTTGTTCAGCTTGCACCGCTTTAATCACGTCGGCTTTCACGTCCGCTAACGGTTTATTCGTAGCGGCTTGGTGTTCTGACAATCGCAACACGACTAAATGGTCACTATCCACTTCAATCGGCGTGCTATTCGTGCCATTTAACACATCATCACTGAACGCTACGCCGCGAATTTTCTCATTGGACGCAATCCCTTCGCCTTCTGTCTTTGTGAATAAACCCGTTTTGTGAATTGTTAAATTAAGCTGTGACGCGGTAGCTTGCAGATTATCGGCATTTTGATAACTGATTTCGGTCAACGATTCACCTTGTTGATAAAATAAATTTTCAGCTTGAGATTTTTGATAGGCTTTACTAACTTCGGCTTTTACGCTGTCGAAAAGCTTGATTTCAGCGAGCGTTAATTCAGTCACTTTAATCAAGTGATAACCAAACGCAGATTTGACTGACTCAGAAACATCGCCTTTTTTTAAAGCTAATGCCGCTGTATCGAAATCTTTATCCATCACGCCAGCATTGAATAACCCTAAATCGCCCCCGTCTTTGCCAGTAATTTTATCGTCAGATAATTCCGCAGCGACAACAGCAAAATCTTTACTTTTTAATGCCGCTTTGGCTTGATTTGCTTTTTCCAAAGCGGTTTTTTCGTCTTGTTTATCGTTCACTTCAAATAAAATATGACTAATTTTACGGCGTTCTGGCGTGCTGTATTGCGCTGATTGTTCGTCGTAAAACGCTTTTAATTTTTCGTCCGTCACTTCCACTTTTTTTGCCAAATCATCTAATGTTAATTCAACGTATTCGACTGCCATTTTTTCAGGAATTTGATATTGCGTTTGATGTGTTTGGTAATAAGCATTAATTGCTTCTTCAGATGGCACTTCAGACGGTGCTTCAACTGGCACGGTGACATATTCAACATCGCGTTGTTGATTTTGGATTTTGAAAAAATGTTCTAAATCGTAAGGCGTGGCAAAACTGCTGTTTAAAATACTTTGCTGAAATTGTTCCATCAACAATGCGTTTTTGATTTGTCCCACAAACTCATTCGACGACATTCTTTGCGATGTGAGCAATTGTTTATATTTCGCTTCGTCGAATTTACCGTCAGTTTGGAAATACGGCAAAGATTGCACAAAATCACGAATTGCGTCATCGGTAATGGTTAAGCCTTTTCGATAAACGTATTGCAAAAGAACTTCATCTTTAATAAGTTTATGAAGAGCTTGGGCTTTGATATTTTGTTCGTCAGCAGCTAGACCGCCCAAATTTTGTTGGTATTTTTCGTAAGCTTTTGCAACATCACGCTGATAAAAATCTTTTTTACCTACCGAAGCAACTGGGGATTCTTGACCGTCGTTAATATAATTGTTGATTCCCCATAAAACAAATGGCACGCAAATAACGGTAAGAATAACGCCTGCAAACGCGCCTTGGGATTTTTCTCTAATTTTTGTCAGCATAAAATAGTCACCTCAAGAAATCATTATAAATTAAGCAAAAAAAAACCCCGAACCAAAAGATTCGGGGTTTTTAAGTATTGGCGGAGCGGACGGGACTCGAACCCGCGACCACCGGCGTGACAGGCCGGTATTCTAACCAACTGAACTACCGCTCCAAAGTCGTGGTGGGTGCTGAGGGGTTCGAACCCCCGACCCTCGCCTTGTAAGGGCGATGCTCTACCAGCTGAGCTAAGCACCCGACTTGATTTAGCTAGTTTACAGCATCTTTTAATGATTTACCAGCTTTAAATGTAGGAGTTTTTGCAGCTTTAATAGTAATTTCTTCGCCAGACTGCGGATTACGTCCTTTGCGCTCTGCTCTTTCCTTTACGGAATAAGTACCAAAACCAACTAAAGCGACGGTATCTCCTACACTTAATGCTTTTGTTACTGCTGCAATAAAACCATCTAATGCACGACCAGCATCAGCTTTAGTCAAAGAATCAGGCTTAATTGCATTTGCCGATTCCGCTATCGCACTAATCAATTCCGATTTATTCATTATTTCCCCCTAAGGAAGTTATTTTTAAAATTTTTAAGTTATTAGCCGGTGTTGCTGCCGTTGTCTCGTTTACATATGGCACGAAACGCCTGTATTTATATCAATGCACTTACACAGTGTCAAGCATTAAACCGTGACAGACTTTGAATTCTGTGACCTGCACGCTTTTTAATGCGCTGTTATTTGCACTCGACTTTTTTTATTTGGTTCAATTTTCAGTACTTCAGGCGAATCAATCAAAATTGGTTCACGCGGAACAGGTTGATATTGCAACGCAATTTCCAAAACTTCATCAATCCAACGCACTGGCATAATCGACAGGTTTTGTTTAATGTTGTCTGGAATTTCGACTAAATCTTTTTCGTTCTCTTTTGGAATAATTACCGTTGTAATCCCACCACGATGCGCCGCGAGTAGCTTTTCTTTTAAGCCACCAATTGGCAAAACTTCACCACGCAATGTGATTTCTCCCGTCATTGCCACGCTCGCCCGAACTGGAATTTTAGTCAGCGCAGAAATAATCGCCGTACACATACCAATGCCCGCACTTGGACCATCTTTAGGCGTTGCACCTTCTGGAACATGAATGTGAATATCACGGGTTTGGAACACCTCATCTGGGATTCCTAACATTTCTGCACGACTACGAACGACCGTCATGGCTGCCGCAATCGATTCTTTCATCACGTCGCCCAGTGTTCCCGTCGTCGATGACTTACCTTTGCCGTTAATAACCGCCGTTTCGATGGTCAATAACTCACCACCGACCGATGTCCACGCCAATCCTGTCACGCAACCAATTTGATCTTTTTCTTCCGCCAAACCGTAGCTGTAACGCTGCACACCCAAATAATCATTCAAATTCTTTGGCGTAATTTTAATTTTCGTTTTACGCGGTTTCAACAACAAATCTTTCACGACTTTGCGGCAAATTTTAGAAATATCACGCTCCAAATTTCGCACGCCCGCTTCACGCGAATAATAACGAATCATGTCACGCACTGTGTCTTCGGCAATATCAATTTCTTTGGCTTTCAGACCGTTCAATTTAATTTGTTTTGGCACCAAATAACGCAGCGCGATATTGATTTTTTCGTCTTCTGTGTAACCCGCTAAACGAATGACTTCCATTCTATCGAGCAAAGCAGGTGGGATATTCATACTGTTTGCCGTCGCCACAAACATGACATCCGACAAATCAAAATCAACATCCAAATAATGATCCGCAAACGCGCTATTTTGTTCAGGATCCAAAACTTCGAGTAATGCCGAAGCGGGATCACCCCGAAAATCGGTCGCCATTTTATCAATTTCATCGAGCAAAAACAGCGGATTCCGCACTTTCACTTTCGCCAGACTTTGCAAAATTTTACCTGGCATTGCGCCAATATAAGTACGACGATGACCACGAATTTCGGCTTCATCACGCACACCGCCCAACGCCATCCGAACATAAGTCCGATTTGTCGCTCGTGCAATCGATTCACCCAACGATGTTTTACCAACGCCTGGAGGGCCAACTAAACATAAAATAGGCCCTTTCAATTTATCCACCCGTTGTTGCACGGCGAGATATTCTAAAATGCGTTCTTTCACTTTTTCTAAGCCGTAATGCTCTTCATTTAAAATCGCTTCGGCGGCGGCAAGCTCTTTCTGAACATCCGTTTTTTTCGTCCACGGAACGCTCACCAACCATTCAATATAATTGCGGACAACGGTTGCTTCAGCTGACATCGGCGACATCATTTTTAATTTTTTCAACTCATCGAAGGCTTTCGTTTTAGCTTCTTCAGGCAATTCCGCGTCGTTGATTTTTTTGGTCAATTCATCAACTTCCGTTGCCGCTTCATCCATTTCGCCTAGTTCTTTATGAATGGCTTTAATTTGTTCATTCAAATAGTATTCGCGCTGATTTTTTTCCATTTGCTGCTTCACGCGCACGCGAATCCGTTTTTCGGTTTCTAGCAAATCGACTTCCGATTCCATAAATGCCATCAACGATTCCAACCGTTGAGCAATATCCATCGTTTCTAAAATCGTCTGTTTATCCGCGACTTTTAAATTCATGTGCGCCGCCATCGTATCGGCCAGACGGCTTGCGTCATCGACTTCTGAAAGCGCGTTCAAAACTTCGGGCGGAATTTTATTATTGAGCTTCACATAATTTTCAAATGAACTCATCGCGGTGCGTTCCAACACTTCTTTTTCCTGATCTGGAACGTCGTAAGTTTCTTCCGCTATTTCGATTTTAGCGCAAATAAAACCGTCTTGTTTTTGGTAGCGTGTCACCAAACAACGCTCGTCGCCTTCCATCAACACTTTTACCGTGCCGTCAGGAAGTTTGAGCATTTGCAATACATTTGCGAGCGTGCCGACTTCGTATAAATCGCTAATTTCAGGCGAATCGACTTCGGCTTCTTTTTGCGCGACTAATAAAACTTGGCGATTTTCTTTAATCGCATTATTGAGCGCGTCAATCGATTTGTCGCGTCCCACAAATAAGGGAATAACCATGTTGGGATAAACCACCACATCGCGGAGCGGCAACACGGGAATAAGGACTTGGTCAGCTGTTAATTCAGTCATAGTGTTTGTAGTTTGAAGTAGTAAAGGACATTTGAATAATGGGGGATACTGCGTAAAAAACAAGTTATTTTTATACATCGCAATAAAAAAGGGATGCTTGAAAAAGCATCCCTCTATTTTTTGGTGTGCTGCTAAAGCGTCGCGTTAACTTTCCGCTGCGACTTTTTTAGTCGTTTTACGCTCTGCTTTTTCGACCTTATAAACTAATGTAGGTTCGGCGTTACCTAAAATAACTTCTTTATCAACGGTCACTTTGCTGATGTTATCCGCAGAAGGCAATTCATACATGGTATTTAACAACACATTTTCCACAATTGTTCGCAAACCGCGTGCGCCCGTTTTGCGTTCCATTGATTTTTGAGCAATGGCTGACAACGAGTCGTCACTAAATTCAAGCTCCGCGCCTTCCATTTCAAACAAATGCTTATATTGTTTGATTAACGCATTTTTCGGCTGCGTCAAAATTTGTATCAATGCGGGTTCGTCCAATTCTTCTAACGTAGCGACAACGGGCAAACGCCCCACGAATTCTGGAATTAAACCGTATTTGATTAAATCTTCCGCTTCAACTTCGGCAAATAATTGTCCGATGTTTTTGCTTTGATCTTTTGTTTTTACCTCTGCTGAAAAGCCAATTCCGCCCGTTTCTGAACGGGCTTGAATGACTTTATCTAAGCCAGAAAACGCGCCGCCAACGATAAACAACATATTCGCGGTGTTAACTTGAATGAATTCTTGATTGGGATGTTTGCGTCCACCTTGCGGTGCAATTGAAGCGACAGTACCTTCAATCAATTTCAATAATGCTTGCTGAACGCCTTCTCCCGATACATCACGAGTCAGCGAACTACTTTCAGATTTGCGTGAAATTTTGTCGATTTCGTCGATATAAACAATCGCTGATTCGGCTTTTTCCACATCATAATCACATTTTTGCAAAATCTTTTGAATGATATTTTCAACATCTTCACCGACATAACCCGCTTCAGTAAGCGTCGTCGCATCAGCAATGGCAAACGGCACGTCTAACAATCGCGCTAAAGTTTCCGCTAACAATGTTTTTCCAGAACCCGTTGGCCCGATGAGCAAGATGTTACTTTTTGCCAGCTCAATCTGGTTCTTTTTAGACTTGTTATTTTTATTACGCAATCGCTTATAGTGATTATAAACCGCAACCGCTAAGATTTTTTTCGCGCGTTCTTGACCAATCACATAGCCGTCTAATTCGCTTTTAATCTCTTTTGGCTTAGGCAAAGCGTTTTCATTAGGTGCGGCAGATTGTCCTAACTCTTCGAGCAAAATATCGTTGCAAAGCTCGACGCATTCATCACAAATATAAACAGCTTCGCCACCAACCATCGTTGGCCCAGCAATCATTTTCCGCACTTCATCCTGATTTTTATCACAAAAAGAACAATCTGCAGTTTTTCCGTCTTCTTTATTTTTGTCTTTGCTGCTCATAACTGTCTTCGCCCTAAGCCGTTAATCTATTTATTTGGTTTATCAATTGTGGTGGTGCGATTCGTCAACACTTGATCGATTAACCCGTAAGTCACTGCATCAGTAGCACTTAAAAAATTGTCGCGGTCGGTGTCGGCTTGAACTTTTTTCATTGTTTGCCCCGTGTGATGCGCCAATACCTTATTTAGTTTTTCCCGAATCAACAGAATTTCCTTCGCATGAATATCGAAATCTGACGCTTGACCCGAAAACCCGCCTAAAGGTTGATGAATCATCATGCGTGAATGCGGTAGGCAATAGCGTTTACCTTTTGCGCCACCCGTTAACAAGATTGCGCCCATACTTGCCGCTTGACCAATACACATGGTACTCACATCGGGTTTGATGAATTGCATCGTATCATAAATGGACATACCAGCTGTCACCGAACCACCAGGCGAGTTGATATAAAGGTGAATATCTTTATCAGGATTTTCAGATTCCAAAAACAACAACTGCGCCACGACAAGATTTGCCATGTAATCTTCAACTTGCCCAACTAAAAAAATCACTCGCTCTTTCAATAAGCGAGAGTAAATATCAAACGCGCGTTCGCCGCGAGCCGTTTGTTCAACGACCATCGGGACTAAACCGCCAGCAGCTTGGGTTGCCATCATTTGTGCAAGTTGTTGTGAATACATTTTTTGACCCGAATTAAGCGTTAGTTGCGTCGTTCATGACAGCATTAAAATCAACGGTTTCAGTAGTGACTGTTGCCTTCAAAAGCAACCATTCTGTCACTTGTTCTTCCATTGTCATTTGGCGAATGTCATTTAAACGATTTTCGTCTTTGTAATACCATTCAATAACTTGCGCTGGATTTTCATAGCTTTTTGCCATTTCTTCAACGTGAACACGCACTTTGTCTTCATCGACTTTCAATTCATTTTGATGAATGATTTCGCCAATGATTAAACCCAAAGCGACTCGTTTTTTAGCTTCTGCTTCAAACGGTTCACGCGGTAAATTTAGCGAATTGAAATCCATTTTATTTTTCTTCGCCATTTCTTTGTACGGCTTCAACTGCTCTTCAACTTCTTCGTCAACCAAGCTGTTTGGCAACGATAACGCGAGTTTTTCGTGCAATGCCGTCAACGTGGCTCTTTTTAAATTCGTTTTTAATTTTCTTTTTAATTCACGTTCCAGATTTTCTTTTACATCATTGCGAAAAGCTTCAACACTGCCACTCTCAATACCGTAAGCAGTAATAAATTCTGCATCGATTTCAGGTAAGGTAGCGACTTCCAATTTTTTGATTTCTATTTCAAACTCAACAGGTTGACCCGCTAACGTTTCATTTGGATAATCTTCAGGGAAAGAAATAGTGAACGTTTTTGTGTCGCCCGCTTTTAAGCCCAATAAATTATCTTCAAACCCAGGAATCATATTGCCTGCACCCAGTTCAACAGGATGATCGATCGATTTACCGTTAGTGAAATTTTTGCCGTCTAGCACACCCGAAAAATCAATCGTCACGCGATCATTATTTTCAGCGGCACGTTCAACAACTTCCCACGTTTTGCGTTGATCTTTTAATTTTGCAATCATCGCATCAACATCACTTTCTTCAACTGTCGCGATTTGCTGCGTAACTTCTAATGAATCAAAACCGTCTAAAGAAACAACAGGATAAACCTCGAAAGTGGCAGCATAACTGAAGCCATCTGTATCGCTTAGAATTTCGACACTTGGATAACCAGCAGGCGTTAAATCTTCTGCTTTCAACGCATCTGCATAACTAGATTGGATTAAATCAGATTTAATTTCATCACGGATTTGCAAACCGTACATTTTAATTACAACACTTTGGGGAACTTTTCCGCGACGGAAACCATCAACACGCGCTTCACTTGCTGCTTTTTTTAAGCGTGGTGCCATTTGCGCTTGAACAGCAGATTCTGGCAAAGTGACAGTCATTTTTCGACCTAATTCTGATGTTTGCTCAACAGAAATTTGCATTTGTTTTTCCCCACACGTTTTTAAATTAAAAATTGGATTTTATTGAATGCCGAGACTGGCTCAATGGATTGAAAAGTTAAGATAGTATAACTTTGATTATGAATTATTTAAGTGGTGCGAATGGAGAGACTCGAACTCTCACGGGGTGACCCACAGGAACCTAAATCCAGCGCGTATACCAATTTCGCCACATTCGCACTTTAATGAACGTGTAATTATAGCCGCAATAATGTTTAGGCAACAAGTGCTAATTTCGTTTAAATCACATTCACCGTTGCTAATTGCTCCGATAACTTCCTACAATGCGCCCTATTTTTCATTACTTTCAATTTGTTTTCACTGAATTTTATGCTCACAGAACGCACACGATATTATTGGCTTTTAGCTCGCTTCGACAAACCAATTGGCACACTCATTTTATTATATCCCGCTCTTTGGGCGTTGTGGATTGCCAGCGACGGAAAGCCGAATCTACTGGTTTTAACCGTGATTACGCTTGGCGTTATCGTCATGCGTGCAGCGGGTTGTGTGATTAACGATTACGCCGACCGCGATTTCGATCCCCACGTTGAACGCACCCAACATCGTCCGATTGCGGCGGGAAATATCACCCCGAAAGCCGCGTTAATTTTTTTCACAGCGTTGTGCTTGCTCGCATTTGGATTGGTGTTATTGCTGAATAAATTCACCATTTTATTGTCGTTTGTGGGCGCATTTTTGGCGGCAAGTTATCCATTTATGAAACGTTACACGCAGTTACCGCAGGCGTATTTAGGAATTGCTTTTGGTTGGGCAGTGCCGATGTCGTTTGCCGCACAATTAAACGAAATTCCAACCGTCGCGTGGATATTATATTTAGCCGTGATTTTGTGGGCGTTGGTGTACGACACAATGTACGCGATGGTGGATAAAGACGACGATTTGAAAATTGGCGTGAAATCCACCGCGATTTTATTCGGCAATTACGACCGCCACATTATGGGCGCGTTGCAGTTCATCATTTTGTTATTGCTGATTTTAGTCGGACAAATGCAACATTTGGGCGCGTTTTATTATTCCAGCGTTTTCGGTGCGGCAGGATTTTTTTGTTATCAACAAAAACTTATTTTTCACCGCGAAAAAAGCGCGTGTTTTAAAGCGTTTTTAAATAATAACTGGTTTGGCTTAATCATTTTTATCGGTTTAGTGTTGGATTACGCGACTCAAAATTAACATCGCCATGAATATCAAACAGCACTGGTTTACTGACATCACGCACGTTTTGTCGCCCAATTTTAATGACCGACCTGACGAAAATGCGTTTTCGTTGATGGTGATTCATTGTATTAGTTTGCCGCCGAATGAATTTGGTGGACGTTACATCGATGATTTATTTTGCAATCGTTTGAATCCTGACGCGCATTCGTATTTTCAAACGATTTACACGTTGGAAGTTTCCGCTCATTTATTGATTCGGCGCGACGGGGAATGTGTGCAATTTGTGCCGTTTAATAAACGCGCGTGGCACGCGGGTATTTCGAGTTTTCAAGATCGTGAAAATTGTAATGATTTTTCGATTGGTATTGAAATGGAAGGTTGCGAAACAATCGCTTACACCGAAGCGCAATATGAAAAATTGAATGCCGTGCTGGAAACATTGCAAAAAACCTATCCCCATTTAACCCACATCGTCGGGCATTCTGACATTGCGCCTGAACGCAAAACCGATCCAGGGGAATCGTTTGATTGGTCAAAAATCAGCGCGTTTGGCGCGTAATTGCCCACGAAATGTGTTCACGCACCAACGCCGAATCCACCGTCAACCGCGCATTTAATGCCGCTAAAACCGCTTCATTTTTAGGCGCATTGCCCAACGCCACCGCGATATTTCGCAACCAACGTTCGTAACCAATTCGCCGAATCGCGGAACCTTCGGTTTTAGTCAAAAATTCCGTTTCTGTCCACGCGAAAACGTCCAATAATTCCTGCGTATTCAACCGTTGGCGCGGGTGAAAATCTGGCTCTTTGGTCAAATTCGCAAACCGATTCCACGGACAAACCAATTGGCAATCGTCACAACCATAAATCCGATTGCCAATTAACGGACGCAACTCTTCGGGAATCGCGCCGTGTAATTCAATCGTCAAATACGACACACATCGCCGCGCATCGACTTGATACGGCGCAACAATTGCCTGCGTCGGACACACCGTCAAACACGCCACGCATTCACCGCAATGCGAAGTCGTGGGCGCATCGTTCGGCAAATCCAAATCGGTGTAAATTTCACCCAAAAAAAACCACGAACCCGCTTTGCGATTGATTAAATTCGAGTGTTTCCCAATCCAACCCAAACCCGCTTTTTCAGCAATCGCTTTTTCCAAAACGGGCGCACTGTCTACGAAAGCACGATAACCAAACGCGCCAATTTCAGTTTGAATTTTATCGGCGAGTTTTTGCAATCGTTGGCGCATGAGTTTGTGATAATCGCGACCGAGCGCGTAACGCGAAATGTACGCAGCGGTGGGCGACGTTAAAACGTGATTCATGTCGGCGTGATTTTCTGGCAAATAATCCATTCGCACCGAAATAATACTTTGCGTATTTTCGTGCAGTAACGCCGGGCGACTGCGTTTCAAACCGTGTCGCGCCATGTAATCAAGTTCGCCGTGAAAATCCTTTTTCAACCACGTTTGCAAACGGGCTTCGGCGTGCGACAAATCGGTGTTGGTAATCCCGATTTGCTGAAAACCCAATTCTGCGCCCCACGTTTTAATTTTTTCGACCAAGGTTTGCGGCATGATTTCCTTCTTTTTAAAAACGCGGCTTTTAACGTTAACCGAAAACTAGAACGGTATACGTTCCGGTGTTCGCGCTAAACGCTCCTGCCACAATGAGATAATAACCCGATTCAGATGGCGTAAAAAAAATCTGAGAATCTAATGAAACATAATCATCATTTTTGGCGATTTGACTGCCTGAACTGTTATTAAGACGAAGATAGGGATCTCTAAGTGATCCATAACCATAGATGGAACCCTTTTCGTTAATAATGTACGCATGATTAGCCACCAGATATACGTTAAACACTTCGGTAGCACCAGCCCTTCCAATATTTCCACCGAATTGTACAACCAGTGTTTGTGGAACCGGAGCCGCAATAGATACCGCACCAGACGTAAATAAAGTCGTTCCGCCTAATGCGTCGGTGGTGGTGGCTTGCACATATAATGAACCTGCCCCCGTTGGTGCGTAAAAACTATTCGCGCTCACCCAATTTGAATTCAGAAACCAACCATAATTTATGCCAATAATTGCCCCGTCAGGGTCGGATGGACTGAATGAAGATGCTAATGTATTGCCGACTTGTGCTGTTCCCGAAATACTTAACGAACCCGTTGCCGCGTCATCCACCGGTATTCCAGTAAAATATTTACTTTCCGTTAAAGCAAAAGCAGATGCCACTCCATCTGAAACATTGGTAGAAAGGGTGAAATTACCGTTGAAATTTACTGTCGGCGTAAACGTTAAACCCGCCAGCAATACATTTACGTCCGCTATAACACCATTGACCGACCAAACGCCCGCGTTAAACGTCGATGTTACGCCATTGGAGGTGCCGACATTTAAACTCCCCGCAGTGGAATTTGACAACGTTAAGGTTGCGGTCACAGTCGGACTATCCACATCTGAAATAACCATATCGGTGAAATTTAGTGGCGTGTCTTCAGTGTACGTTTCGGCGGTATTGAGATTGGTTGCAATGGGCGCATCATTTACCGCCATTCCTGCAAAAGACTTACTTCCCGTTAACGCAGCCGCCTGCCCATCTGAAACATTGGTAGAAAGGGTGAAATTACCGTTGAAATTTACTGTCGGCGTAAACGTTAAACCCGCCAGCAATACATTTACGTCCGCTATAACACCATTGACCGACCAAACGCCCGCGTTAAACGTCGATGTTACGCCATTGGAGGTGCCGACATTTAAACTTCCGGCAGCGGAATTTGACAACGTCAAGGTTGCCGTCACAGTCGCACTATCCACATCTGAAATAACCACATCGGTGAAATTTAGCAGCGTGTCTTCAGTGTACGTTTCGGCGGCATTGAGATTGGTTGCAATGGGTGCGTCATTCACCTCCGCCACAGCAATTTGAACGGGAATTGCGGCGGCTGAAATAGCATTGCGCGAATCTTGAGCAACAACCGTAAAGGCTTCGATGGTACCGTTAGCATTTGTCGCGGGAGTCCACGAAGCGGATTTTATGGAATCAATCGTATTATTGGTTGTGATATTCCACGCAGCACCGTTAATCATCAACGTGCCACTCGAAACAGCTTTCACTACAAACGCGGTAACACTATCGCCTTTTGCTAAATCATCGGCACCGCCTGCTGAGTCATCGCCCTGCGTTTGTAAATTCGCAAAGGTGACGGAAATGGCGGTGTCTTCAACGCCACTTGCAACAGTTGAAGCGAATATTGTTAGTGCTGGCGCGTCGTTATTGGTAATCGTCAAGGTGGCGGCAGTTGTGCCATTTGTCAGCAATTGATAACCCGAACCGGTTACTAAATTCAAAGTGACCGTTTCGTCTAAATCGGTGCTGCTATCTAAAATGGCGTTAACGTTTAACGTTCCCGTTGTTGAACCCGCTGCAATAGTAAAACTGCTGCCCGAAACAGTGTAATCGCTGGTTAACATTGCCGAGCCGGTTAAATTGTAATTAACCATTAAGCCACCCACAGGCGCTGCGGTGTCTAACGTGACCGTAAAAGTCCCCGTTGTAAAACCTTCAATGGGTGTAATACCTGCGTTAATACTTGAGTCGATAACCGCTGTCACATTTATTGTTACCGGAATACTCGTTAAAGATTCGTAATCCTTGCTATCTTTCGCCACCACTGAAAAGGCGTTCAACGTTCCATTGGCATTGGCGGCAGGTGTCCAATACGCAGCGTGATCTGAATCAATTACGTCATTGGTGCCAGTCGCCCAAAAATCGGAACCTATTTTCAACGTGCCGTTAGAATTCACACTTTCCACGACAAACGCATTGATACCACTTTGTCCGTAAATATCTCTTGCATCGGCTTCGTTGGCAAATCCAACTAAATTGGCAAACGAAATCATTTTTTCAGTGTCTTCGGTTGCGCTGCTCGCGGTTGAAATTATTGAAAGCGTTGGTAAACGAACCCCAAAGGTTTCAATGGTGACATTGGTTAACGCTGAATTCGTCACGTTGATGAGTAAGTCGGCGGAGGCTGTAAAAGTGCCGTCCCCGTTTAAATCAATCGCCCAGTATGTGTCGCTGTTGTACGTTAGTTGGGCAATCGATGTGTTAGAGCCGCCTTTGAAGTGCGTTCCCGTAACATTCGTCGAATTTAGCAAAGCATTTAAATCTGCCTCGCCCAAAGTAGAAATACTTTGCGCCGGTAAAACCGCCAACGTTCCAACGATGCCATTGAGTCTGACAAGGTCTGCGTTATAACCATTGAATATGCCATTGAGTGTATCAATAGCCGTTAATGTTGAATCGCCCGCATTATATGAATAAATGTTAGAGCCACCACTGCCCGTAATTGTATCTGCTCCCAAACCGCCCGTAATGGAGTCCGCCTCCAATCCGCCCGTAATGAAATCGTCGCCGGCACTACCCGTAATGGAATCGGCACCATTTCCACCCGTTATGCTTAACGGTACCGTAATCGTAATGTTTTTTGACGTTTCAATACCCGAACCGGTTGTGGCGGTGCCGCTCATTGTGGAGAAATTCTGGCTGTGCAACCACGTTAGCGCGTCGCTCGAAAAATGTGCGACTTGGGCGGGGGTAAACGATTCGAGCTGCCCCCCATTCACCGTTGTCAGTTTTGATAATTGCACACTCGTCAATGCTGCCAAGGTGTCCGTGGGCAGGTTTGGAATGGCGGCATCCGTCGTTAATCCGTTGAAAGACGTGGCTTTAATCGCCCCTAATTGGGTTGCGGATAACGAACCGATTGAGCTTAACGTGTTGAATTGTGCCGGTTGCAATGCCGACATTTGCTTGGTTGTTAACGCGGGAATTTGCGTCGATGATAATCCCGAAATTTGAGACACCGAAAGAGATTTAAGGTCTAATCCGCTAATTGCTGCCGTTGAAATGCCAGCTAACGCTGTTACTGAAACATATTTGAGCGGCAACATAGCCACCAGCGTCGCCGAAAACGCGCTCAATTGCTCTGAACTCAATGCAGCCAGCTGTGTCCGTGTCAGTGATTTTAATTCCAACGGTGTCAATGCAGCAAGTGTTACCGAATCGATGGTGGATATATTGGTGGTAGCGGTGATGAGCGTTGACATAATTCCCCTAAATTGTGAAAATAAAACGAACGGAGCGTAACAATCTAACTAGAATGAAAGTAATAGCAGCATTGGTCAATTTAAATTTTTTTATGCGTAAAATGATGCCATGACAATGTAGAAAGCTTATTTTCTAACTTCATAGTTTTTATCCACAAGTAGCAAAAAACCTCGCTGTTCAAGGCAAGGCTGTTAAACTCCAGTTAAAGTAATTTCAAAGTTATCCAGTGCATTAAATCGACTACCTTCTGCCGAAAAGAATGGATACAAATTAGCAAAAGTGCTGATACTTGTATTTGTGACGCTAGTGGAAAGCGAGCCAAATAATCCACTCAATGCCCCGTTAGCATCCGAATTATAAGTATCAAGTTTTAAATTAAATGTTGTCGCATTTGTCTCAGAGATGCTGAAAATAAACTTATACCAATTATTGAGCGTTATATCGCCACTCGCATTATTCAAAGACGTTATCGCTCCATTATTTAAAAAATAAATTCCACCACCATGAAAAGCCACGCCTAAAAAGCTATTGCTACCAGGCGCACCTGAACTTCCCGCACTCGAATTAGACAAATTGGTACTGAAGCCCAACGCACCAAATCCACTATTAGATACGTTATGGAAATACCCCGACACCGCATAAGTACCGTTGTTTGCGGTAATTGGACAAGGGTTATTGAGCGTCCATATTTCATCCGAGCCACTGGGAATTGTCACGCCCGCGCCACCACCTAAACCTTTAGTGCCAACTGTCAACGCACTGCCTGATTTTGAAAAATCGGTTGGAGAAGACGAAAAGTCTTTTAAAAAGGTTGTTTCCGTAGTTGTAGTTAATGCTCCAGCGGTTCTAACTGTTGTTAAATTCATCCCACTTTTACTATCAACCAAATTCCCCGTGCTTTCGTCCATTGACCAATAGTTAACTAAATTAGTGTCACTTTCAGTAATGGCGGTTTTGTAAGTAGTTGGTGTAAATGTTTTCGCGCTATTCCAAACGGCGACCGAATCGATACTGCCACTAAATGTTTGTGTAGGATCTAACGTGATGGCTCCTGCGCTGTCTCTATCCTGATCGTTGCCAAGTAACAGTCGGTCATTCGAAATGGCTGAAGTATTCGTTAAAGCTGTGGCGTAAGCCGTATATCCGCTGGCGACTGTGGCGGCGTAAGCCGTGCCATCAACATAAAGTGTAACCGTACCGGCTGTCGTCCATGTTGCAGCTAGATGATGCCAATTACTGTCGGATATGTTTTTTGTAGTAGTTACCTCGTAATTTTTGTTACCCACCCAAATATCAAACGTTGATGAGGATGTCAGATAAAGCAAGAAATCATTGCCAATTCCCGAAGCCGCCCACGATAAAAGACCGCCCATTGTATCGCTTGTTTTTATCCACATCTCAACTGTTAATGCAGATAAAGCGGACATTCCGTTGTAATCAGTTTTATATGCAAGTGCTGAACCTGCGCCTTCGGGGAATGTTGGAGCAATTGTTTTGCTTACACTTACCGATACTTTTTTCTTAACTTTCGTTAACTGCATCCCATAATAGTGTTATGAGCGGGTGTATCTACCAATGCGAAGCTATAAAACCGCTCCGCTCTTTGTTTGCTGGCAAAGGGCTTGGTTTTC
>Ga0265593_1000454_pt1 | contig 23008 bp, 21 predicted proteins | sample saktaG_8_FD_190136 | JGI IMG/M metagenome (GOLD analysis project Ga0265593, IMG submission 190136) | Saline water microbial communities from Sakinaw Lake, British Columbia, Canada - sak_2011_5_24_36m | ecosystem: Environmental > Aquatic > Non-marine Saline and Alkaline > Saline ...
TAAGATTATCAATAGAGCCTTGCCTGCTTATCTGGAATACTACAATACCGAAAGAATGCATATGGGCATAGATTTTAAAACCCCTAATTATTTAATCAAATGTTTCCAAGCTATTGGATAGAAAACGTAGCCCCCCATTTTTGCTTGACGTAAAGCCACTTTCGCGAGATAATGGAAGACGTAGTAAGTTTGAGCAGAATCAACATTAAAATTGTGAAACCTGCAAATTATGGCCATTGAAAACAAATCAAAAGCGCAGTGGTGGCAACCAGGAATGGAGCTTTTTTTGAAACTCAGCGGTTGGATTGGTGGACCAATTATAGTTGCAATTTTTGTCGGAAAGTGGTTGGACAAAAAATATGCCAGCGAGCCATGGCTATTTCTGCTTTGCACTGCGGTTGCGTTCCTTTTCTCAATGGGCGCCCTGATCGTCATCGGAGCCAAAGAGTTTAAAAGAATAGATGGTGATAATAGGGGATAATTTTCAATTTACAATTTTCAATTCACAATTAATTTTCAATTTCAAAATTTTCAAACAAGAAATTGATCATTAAGTCATTGAAAACTCAATGAAAATTGAGAATTGATTATTGAAAATTTTGGTAAAACTCTAAAAGTTGAGATTTACATTTTGCATCAATGAAATCTATGTCTGAATCCAACCCACAACCAAACACTGAAATTTCTCACGAGTCCACTCTTTTTGCTGAGCCGATTTTGCACGTTGGAAATTTCACCATCACCAATTCTTTGATTATGAGCTGGATCACGGTCGTTATTTTGGTGACTTTTTTTGTTTCAGTTGGCAGAAAGACCAGCAAAAACAAGACTGGCAAACCGAGCGGAATTCAGAATCTTTTTGAAATAATTTTGGAGCAGGCCCTTAACATGGCTGACAGCGTTACAGGCAGTCGCAAAAAAACTGCCAAATTTTTGCCGATAGTCTTGGCGCTTTTTCTTTTCATTTTGGTTAGCAACTGGATGGGACTTTTCCCAGGCGTTGGTACGATTGGTTTTGTGGAAAGCGGAGAACATGGAAAAGTTTTTGTGCCACTACTTCGCGGGGCGACTGCTGACATCAACACCACTTTGGCAATTGGACTTTTTTCAGTCGTGATGTCGCATATTTTCGGAGTCATCGCTGTCGGAGCCTGGAATCACTTCAACAAATTCGTCAACCTGAAAGCGATCATCGCAATTCCGAAAAAAATCAAAAAAGATCCGACAATTTTGATGGTCAATCCGATCAAGATTTTTGTAGGTCTAATTGAAATTGTCGGTGAGATTGCCAAGGTTGCCTCGCTGAGTCTCAGGCTTTTCGGAAATGTTTTTGCGGGGGAAGTTTTGATCGCTTCGATGATGGCGCTGTCCGCTTTCATTTTGCCGCTGCCGTTTATGTTTTTGGAAATCATCGTAGGTGTGGTGCAGGCGTTGGTGTTTTCAATTTTGACTCTGGCCTTTATGAGCATAGCGACGACAGCGGAAGAACACTAGCCTTTTAAGATTTCAACGTCTTGAAATCTTAAAAGGAATTTCCAATGACCAATAACCAATTTCCAAATAATTCTCAATGACTCAATGATCAAATTTAGGAAGGTTTTGAAAATTGAAAATTGAAAAATTTATTGAAAATTGTGAATTGTGAATTGAAAATTTGTTAATTATTTTTTAAAGCACACACTATTCATCCTCCCCATAGAGAGAGAAAGTATGGATAATGTTTGCCACAAATGAGTATGGATCTAACAATGCTTGCAAAAGCCTTGGCAATCGGTCTCGGATCAATCGCACCAGCGATCGGTATCGGTATGATCGGAGCAAAAGCAATGGAATCAATCGGACGAAATCCGGAAGCTTCCGAGAAAATCTTCGTGCCGATGCTTCTGATGGCAGCGTTTGCTGAAGCTGTGGCTATCTACGCTTTGGTTATCGCGTTCTCAATCAAATAGTTTCAAATCCTGTCGCTCACGAGCGACGGGAAAATGAGAATATTTGATTTTCTAATTTGTCATCCTGAGGAGCACAGTAGTGCGACGTGAGGATCTGAGTTATGAAAGGATATTACGTTTATATTTTAACCAACAAATCTGGCACGCTGTATATCGGAATAACTGGAAATCTACAAAAAAGAATTTGGGAGCACAAGAACAAAGTTGTTGAGGGTTTTACAAAAAAATATAATATAGATAAATTGATATATTTTGAACAAACTGAAAATGTGATGAGTGCGCTGGAGAGAGAAAAGCAATTAAAAAAATGGAAAAGACAAAAGAAAGAGGATTTAATAAAAGAAACTAATCCTAAATGGGAAGATTTATATAATCAAATATAACTCAGATCCTTCGACTTCGTTGTGATTACACAACTTCGCTCAGGATGACATAGAAAAATTATGGAAGAACTTATCAAAACATTTCACATCGACATCAAATTGATTATCGCCCAGCTGGTGAATTTTGGCATTGTGCTTTTCGTGCTGAAAAAATTTGCCTATGGTCCGGTGCTGAAAATGATGCAGGAGCGCACGGAAAAGATTGAAAAAGGGATGACGGATGCAGAAAGCGCCGGCAAAAAGATTTTGGAAATTGCCGAAAAGGAAAAAGAAGTTTTGGTCCAGGCTCGAAAGCAAGCTCAGGAAATCGTGACCAAAGCAGAAGAAATTGCCAAGAAAAACAAAGAAGAAATCATCACTGAAGCAAAGAATCAATCCGAAAAGATTTTGTCAGACAGCGCCAAAAAGATTGAGCAAGAAAAAAATCAGATGATGCAGGAGGTCAAAGGTCAAATTGCCGAGCTAGTGATTGCTGCCACGGGGAAGGTGATTGGAGAGAAGATTGATTCTCAGAAAGATGCACAACTTATTAAAAATGCAATTGAAAATTAATTTTATATGTCATCCCGAATCCGAAAGTGTCATTCTGAACTTGTTTCAGGATCTCTCACGCAGCAAACTAACTGAAATAAAGAAAGTAGATTCTGAAACAAGTTCAGAATGACAGAACTTATGAAAATTTCCACCCTACAATATGCCAGTACACTCTTTGATCTTACAGAGAATAAATCTCAAGAAGAAGTTTTGACTGTGATTCAAAAATTTGCTGAGCAATTAAAAAAAGATGGACAACTGAAAAACGCTGACAAGATTATGGAGAAATTTTCTGATTTGTATAATAGCAAAAATGGGATTGTGGTGGCGCAAATAACGACCAGCCAAAAAGTGGAAAATCTGAGTGTTAAAGAAATTGAAGAATTTGTGAAAAGAAAATATGGCGCCAAAAAGGTTGAACTGAAAATTATGATGGATGAAAACATCAAAGGCGGAATCGTGATCAGGGTCGGAGATGAAGTGTTGGATGCCAGTGTGGGAGGGCAGTTGGAGAAATTAAGGAAGCTTTTAGCTTCCTAGGCTTTAGCTTTTTAGGAAATGCAGAAATATAAATGCATTTTCTTCCTCCTTTAGAAAAGTAGCAAACGCGAGCGAGTGCAGCATTTGCGAGGTGGATTTGAAAAACTAACTTATGCAAAGAAAATTTTTCAAATCCCTCCCTGCCCGAAGTGCTACATCGTTGCAGGCGGGCCAACCTCCCTTTTCCAAAGGGAGGAATAAAAACAGGGGATTTAAAATTCAAATACGCAATTCAGCCTTCAATTTGAAAAAAATTAAATGCTGATAGTAGATTTGAAAAATGGGTGGATAAAAAACACACCGCCTCAAAATTCTGAGAGGCGGCGGTAAAAAGTGACACACTCATGGGATGCAAAATTCCTTTCTTATTTTTTTGAGTATTTGCTTTTCACTTATTTTGGGTAGTACCCTGAAAAAGTAACTTATACAGGAAGTTGCTCCATCCGTAGTTGTAATCACGGTTTCAGTTGTGGTAAGTGAGAGGCCGAATTCCTCGAGTTTGTTGATGATGGCAAGTCTTTTGAATATAGAAGGTGCATCATCCCTCTGATAAAACTTGTTGAAGCCGATTTCCTGCTTGTTGATATAAGCCACAACATCAAGAATTGATTCGGAAAAAGAAGAATTTTTTCCATCCGATTTTTGAGTTTCCACTTGGATTACTAGCAGTAGGTGCATGATGGTTCCTTGTTTTGTTAAGGTAGAGCGTTTAAAAAATTCGTTGATTTTTACTAGCTTTAAATTATACTCCCAAATCCACATTTTGTCAATCCTTCGAAATTCTTGCTCTGTTTATGGCTCAAGAGAGCCACGAACAGAGGAAGGGAGTCGAAAAAACTCCCCGTGTCATTCCGAGTGAAGCGGAGCGGAATCGAGGAATCTGAGCCCAGATCCCTGCCTGCCGGTAGGCAAGTTTCGACTTCGTTTCTCTGCTTGGGGCAGAGAAACTACGCTCAAGATGACATAAAAAAGTTTATAAAGTTCATAAAGTTTATAAGCTAATATTTGTAAACTTTCAGATTTCATAAATTTTATCACTAATTGATAATTGGCTAAGAAGCTAAGAAGCTGAAGCCTAAAAAGCTAACATTATGAACAAAGATTTTATCGTCGAGCAATTGAAAAAACAGATTGAAGGCTTCAAAAACGAGGTGTCAACCGAAAAAGTTGGCAAGGTGATTGAAGTGGGAGATGGAATCGCCAGGATTTCAGGCCTTTCGGATTTGATGGCCAGCGAAATGGTTCAGTTTCCCAATGGGGAAATCGGCGTGGCGCTCAACTTGGAAGAAGACCGCGTCGGCGTAATGGTTTTGGGAAGTTATCTTGACATCAAAGAAGGCGACGAAGTCAAAGCCACTGGCAAAGTCCTTTCAATCCCAGTTTCAGACAAAATGATTGGACGCGTGATTGATCCGCTTGGAATCGCAGTTGATGGCAAGGGTGATATTGTGGCAGAAAATTTTTATCCTGTTGAAAAGATTGCGCCTGGTGTTATTACCAGAAAAGGAGTTCATCAACCAGTGCAGACTGGGATCAAGGCTATTGATGCGATGATTCCAATTGGACGTGGACAACGCGAACTTATTATTGGTGATCGTCAGACTGGCAAGACTGCGATTGCGGTGGATACGATTATCAATCAGAAAGGTCAGAATATGAAATGTATTTATGTCGCCATCGGTCAAAAGGAAAGCAAGATTGCGCGCATCGTGGGAGAACTTGAAAAGAAAGGCGCGATGGAATACACGACCGTCATTGTGGCTGGAGCTTCGGACAGCGCCGCGCTTTCATTCATTGCGCCATATTCAGGTTGCGCGCTGGGAGAATATTTTATGGACAAGGGCGAGGATGTGCTGGTGGTTTTTGATGACCTTTCCCGTCACGCTTGGGCTTATCGCCAAGTTTCTTTGATTCTAAAGAGACCGCCAGGACGCGAAGCTTATCCAGGAGACGTTTTCTATTTGCATTCTCGACTTTTGGAACGCAGTGCCAAGCTCAATGAAGATTTCGGAGGCGGCAGCATGACAGCTTTGCCGATCATTGAAACCCAAGCTGGCGACGTTTCAGCCTACATTCCAACCAACGTGATTTCCATCACTGATGGTCAAATCTTTTTGGAATCAGATTTGTTCTACAAAGGAATTCGTCCGGCCGTGAATGTGGGGCTTTCAGTTTCCCGCGTGGGAGGCTCAGCTCAAATCAAAGCGATGAAAAAAGTGGCTGGAAAATTGCGTTTGGAATTGGCACAGTTCCGCGAACTTGAAGCTTTTGCCCAATTTGGCTCAGACCTTGATGAAAAGACTCGCGCTCAGATTGAACGCGGAAGAAGATCAGTGGAAATTCTCAAGCAAGGACAATACCAGCCAATGGCAGTTGAGCATCAAGTTGCAATTCTCTATGCATTGATCAATGGTTTTGTGGATGACGTGGAAGTTGCTGAAATCCGCAATTGGGAAAAAGATTTTCACAAATATCTCGATTCATCCGCCAAAGAAACTCTTGCAATGATTTCCGAAAAGAAAGAATTGTCCGATGAAGTCGTGGCAGCGTTGGAAAAAGCAATTCACGATTATAAGGATATCTATGCTAAATAAGTTTTAAAAATTCAAAATCCAAATATCCAATGACTAATGAAATCTAAAATCCAAATGTCAAAAATTAGGATTTAAAGCTTTGGACTTTATTGGAAATTAGGATTTAAGATTTAGTATTTGAAAAAAATAATTTATCTCAGAAATTATAAAATTTATGGCATCTTCACTAGATATCAAAAGAAGAATACGCTCAATCAACTCCACCAAAAAAATCACCAAAGCGATGGAGATGGTTAGTGCTGCCAAAATGCGCCGCGCAGTTTCAAGTGTTCTGGCAATCAGACCCTATGCGCACAGCGCTTGGAGCGTGCTGACCAATCTTTCCAAGGCATTTGAGGATTTTTCTGGTTTCGGATTTTTGGAAATCAGGCCGGTTGCGAGCGTGTTGGTGGTTGTGGTGACTTCAAACAGGGGACTTTGTGGATCATTCAACACTCAGATCGCCAAAAAACTCAAGGAAGAAATTTCTCATCCTGAAAAATTGATGATCAATCGAATTGGAAACAAAAAAATCCAATCAATCGTTTCTGAAAAAAACCTAAAAATCGATTTTATTACGATTGGAAAAAAAGGTGAAGCGATGGTGAAGAAGATGGAGAAAGAAATTATCGCTGCTTTTTCAGATGGCGCCAATTTTGCCGTGGCGGGCGACATCAAGCCGGTTTCAAAAATCGTGATGGAAAAATATCTAGCCAAGGAATATGACAAAGTCGTGGTGGTCTATACGGACTATGTCAGCGCGGTCACTCAGCAAACCCGAATCAGACAGATCTTGCCGATTTCAAAAATCGATATCGAAAAGCAGATTGCCGAGATGGACGTGATCGCCAAGGAATATGGAATTTCGCAGACAAAAGTTGAATACAAAATTGAACCAAGTCCGCAGGAAGTTTTGGAGTTTATTTTTCCACGCTTGATTGAGATGCAACTTTTCCATGGCGTGCTTGAGTCGGCTGCCTCTGAACACAGCGCCCGCATGGTGGCGATGAAAAATGCCACCGACGCCGCCGGCGAAATGTCCGAAGATTTGACCCTAGCGTATAATCAGATCAGACAAGGAAAGATTACGCAGGAAATTGCCGAGATCAGTGCGGGAAGGGCTGCCCTCGAATAGCTTATTAGGTGTTAGCTTCTTAGCTTTTTAGGAAATACAGAAAGATAAATGCATTTTCTTCCCCCTTTGGAAAAGGGGGATTGAGGGGGATTTGAAAGGTTAGCTTGAACAAAGAAAGTTTTTCAAATCCCTCCTAACCTCCCTTTTCCAAAGGGAGGAATAAGAAGAAGAGGGATCCAAATTCATTATTCAGCCTTCAATTTGAAAAAATTAAATGCTGATAGTAGATTTGAAAAAAATAAAAGCCCATTATCTCAAAGTCGTTTGAATCTTTGATAATGAGCTCTTGCAGTGGTTGCTTTGGTTACGTGGCAGTCTTCTTTTCTGCTGCGACATATAACATGCCGAGTGAAAAAGTTAAGGCTGCTGAAAAGAAAAAAAAAGGTTGTATTTGCTGAGGGGGTGTTTGAAACCCTATCAAACAAAAAGTTAAAAACAGTACAGGGCTTAGCCCGCCAAACATGGCGGAGAGCACTGATGTAATTATTATCAATATTCCAGCGTAAGCCGGAACAATTAATAAAGATAAACTCATCAAAAAGGCCACTAAAAAAGCCTTGCCGTAGTCTTTTTTCGGATTTTTCATGGGTTGCTATTTTTTTTTGTTAATGTGGATTGTTTTGAAAAATTCGTTGATTTTTACTAACTATAAATTGTACTCCCAAATCACCACTTTGTCAAGCACATCGAAATTCCTGCTCTGTTTATGGCTTAAAGAAGCCACGGATAGAGGAGGAATCTTGAGGCAAATAACCAAGAATTTCTAAATCCTAATTTCCAATTTCCAATAAAGTTCCAAATCCCAAATCCTAATTTTTGACATTTGGATTTTAGATTTTATTAGTCATTGGAAATTTAGATTTTAGATTTTGCTTGTTGTTTATATATTTAACTAAAATTTTAATTAGAAATTAATAAAACATTATGAGTAAAAACATTGGTAGAATTATTCAAATCATCGGCCCCGTCGTTGACGTGCAGTTCTCTGCCTCATCGGCAGACGGGGAAGGCAAGTTGCCGGAAATCTATAACGCGCTGGAAATCCAGCTGGCAGATGGTGGTAAATTAGTTTTGGAAACTCATCAGCACACTGGCTCTGGAAAAGTGCGAGCAGTGGCGATGGGAGCAACTGATGGTCTTCGCCGTGGAATGGAAGTTGTTGACACCGGCGCGCCGATCCAGGTTCCAGTCGGGCAGGAAACTTTGGGACGTATGTTTAATCTTTTGGGTGAGGCGATTGATGGCAAGCCGAACTTGGAAAATCCAAAAAAAGATCCGATTCATCGCGAAGCTCCGAAATTTTCGGAGCAATCAACCGAAGCGGAAATTTTTGAAACTGGGATTAAGGTTATCGACCTTATTTGTCCTTTCGTCAAAGGTGGAAAGGTCGGACTTTTCGGTGGCGCCGGAGTTGGCAAGACGGTGGTGATTCAGGAACTTATTCGAAACATTGCGCAGGAACATGGCGGCTTTTCGGTATTTGCTGGCGTGGGTGAACGCACCCGTGAAGGAAACGATCTTTTCCATGAAATGAAAGATTCTGGAGTTTTGGACAAAACGACTTTAGTTTTTGGACAAATGAATGAACCGCCGGGAGCTCGTCAGCGCGTGGCGCTTTCAGCTTTGACCATGGCAGAATATTTCCGAGATAAAGAAAACAAGGATGTGCTTTTGTTTGTGGACAACATTTTCCGTTTCACGCAGGCAGGCTCTGAGGTGTCGGCGCTTTTGGGACGCATCCCTTCAGCGGTGGGCTATCAACCGACTTTGGCAGAAGAAATGGGAAAACTTCAAGAAAGAATCACTTCCACCAAAAATGGTTCCATCACTTCAGTGCAAGCCGTTTATGTGCCGGCTGATGACCTCACTGACCCGGCGCCAGCGACCACTTTCGGACATTTGGATTCAACCGTGGTGCTTTCCCGTGGACTTTCAGAATTGGGAATTTATCCAGCAGTTGATCCGTTGGATTCCAGTTCAACTATTCTTGACCCGAATATCGTTGGGCAAGAGCACTATGACGTGGCTCGCGGAGTGCAGAGGGTTTTGCAGCGCTACAAAGATTTGCAGGACATCATTGCGATTTTGGGAATGGAAGAGCTTTCTGATGAAGACAAGGTCGTGGTGGCTCGCGCTCGAAAGATTCAGAAATATCTTTCTCAGCCATTTTTCGTGGCTGAGCAATTCACCGGCGCGCCTGGGAAATATGTGAAACTTTCTGACACGATTCGCGGATTCAAAATGATTCTCGACGGTGGATTGGATGAAATCGCCGAACAGGACTTTTATATGAAAGGAAGCATTGACGAAATTAAAAAGTAAAAATTTTTAATTTCGTAATTTACAATTACCAATGATCAATTTCCAATAAAATCTCAATGAATTAATTTCCAATTCGCCGGATGGCGAAGAAAATTGAAAATTCAATGAAAATTGTGAATTGAAAATTGAAAATTAATTTTATGAGCTCACGAATAAAATTCAAAATCGTTACTCCCGAAAAGACTCTTTTTGAGCAGGAGATTGACCAGATCACTTTGCCGGTTTCAGATGGGCAAGTGACCATTTTGCCTGGTCATCGCAGCTATATCGCTTCACTTAAGCCGGGCGAGATTATGTTCAAGGTCGCAGGCGCTGAAACGATGATGGCAACTTCCGGTGGCTTTATCGAGTTTAACGGCAATGAGTTAGTGGTATTGGCTGACACGGCTGAATCGGCAGGAGAGATCGATTTGAAAAGGGCCCAGGAAGCTGTCAAGCGAGCGCAAGATTTGAAGAAGGAAAAAGTAACGATGAATGAATTGGAATATGCCCGCGTTGCCGCCGCCATCGAAAGGGAAGCCGCTCGCATCCGCGTCGCCAAGAAACATCATAGCAAACATAATATTAAGATAGACTGATTTTAATGTTGCTGGGGTTTTGATATGGGGTAGTGATTTAAATTTAGTTTTTAATGTCTAATGACAAAATCCTAATGACTAATAAAATCTAAAATCATAAATTCAAAAATTATATTTCCTCCCTTTGGAAAAGGGAGGTTAGGAGGGATTCGAAAAGTTTTCTTTGTATAAGTCAGCTTTTCAAATCCACCTTATTCCTCCTTTTCTAAAGGAGGAAGAAAATTATTTCTTTGAATTTTGATTTTTATTAGATATTAGAAATTTGACATTAGGATTTTATGGTGACCTCTTGCCAAAAAACGAAATATCTAACAGAATAGATATTATTAATCTATAAAACATCAAGTTTTAACTGAATCATTATGAAACTTTTCCAACTCCTAAAAATCCTGCTTTTCGGACCTCGTGTAACTGAAGATGAAAAAAAACTGAAAGAATTCCCCCAGGACGCTGTTTTTGAGGAAGTTGGCAGGCAAGTGGCAGTGGTTGTCAAAAATCTTTATGGGGGCAGATCCCTTCGAATTCGCGCAGTTGACGGCGGTTCGACCAACGCTGAAGAAATCGAACTAACCGCCCTGAATAACGCCTATTATGATATTGACCGATTCGGCCTTTCTTTTGTGGCGTCCCCAAGACACGCCGATATGCTTTTCGTGACCGGGCCAGTTACTCGAAACCTAGAAGTGGCTGTGCGCACGACCTATCAGGCTGCGCCTCAACCTTGCCTTGTGGTGGCTGTCGGAGATGGGGCTTGTGATGGGGGAATTTGGAAAGACTCGTATGCGGTTGTTGGGGGTGTGGATAAAGTGATTCCGGTTGATATTAAGATCCCTGGAGATCCGCCGACTCCGACGGAAATTTTGCGTGGAGTTTTGCGCGCTCTCAATCAGGCTAGCGCCGACAAATCGATTTCTAAACAAGCAACTAACTAAAACTTATGACGATGAATTTCATTGCTTACGGTATATTTGCATATTTTTTGGGACTGTTTTTTTCCGGTTGTCTTTCTTTGTTTGGCGGTCAGTGGAAAAAATCAATCCAACTTTTTGTGATTTCAAATCTGGTTGGTTTTCTGATTGGCCTGACTTATCTTTTCAGTTTCCCAACCAAACAAATTGTCTTGGCAAACGTGAATTGGTTTTTCCAATTTTCTCCCTCGCTTAATTTGCTCTCGGCAATATTTTTTGTGCTTATCAGTGGAGTCTCCGCCTTGGTCGGGGTTTATGGAATGCGATATTTGGAACTATACAAAGAAACCTATGATCCAGCGCTGACGCAATTTTTGATTGTGCTTTTTGTCTTTGGAATGCAAGGCGTGCTCTTTGCCAACAACACTTTTGCTTTTATGTTACTTTGGGAAACAATGTCGATTGCTTCTTTCTTTTTGGTTTTTGCTGATAGGCAGGAGAAATCTCTGAAAGCCGCTTTTCTTTATTTTGTGATGACACATCTTGGAGCTTCAGCAATTTTGGGTGGCTTTTTGATTTTGGGAAATGGCTCGATTCTTTTTGAGCTTTCCAACATTCCAAGCGCTTCACAAAGTCTTTCACCGGCGCTGGCGGGGCTTTCATTTCTTTTGTTCTTGTTTGGTTTTGGTAGTAAAGCAGGGCTTGTGCCTTTTCACATTTGGCTTCCAGAAGCTCATCCAGAGGCGCCAAGCAACGTTTCCGCTTTGATGTCAGGCTTGATGCTTAAGGTCGCCGTATATGGATTTATCAAAGTTGCATTTGCTTTCGTGGGACTTCCAAGTTGGGCTGGTCTCGTGGTGATAGTTCTAGGTCTTTTGTCGGCAGTAGTCGGCGTCATCCAAGCCGTGGTTGAAAGGGATTTGAAAAGAGTTTTCGCTTTCAGCAGTATCGAGAATATGGGCATTATTTTTACGATGATCGGTTGTTCTCTATATCTGTTGGCTCAAAGTGGTGGCGAGACAAGCGCAGTGGCTATTTCTAATATCCTTTTAGTTTTCGCAATCATCCATAGCGCCAGCCATGCATTTTTCAAAACCGGACTTTTTCTCAGTAGCGGAATCGTGATCAATCGTTTCCACTCCAGGAGCCTTGAGTTTATGGGAGGGCTTGCCAAAATTATGCCAGTATTTTCTTTCGCTTTTTTGTTGGCGATTATCGCTTCTTTGCCGCTTCCGCCTTTCGGAACTTTCTATGGCGAGTGGGGTTTTATCCAAAACGTGATTGCTTTTCTGCGCAGTTCTGACATTAAAACAGAAGTCGCGATTGTCTTGATCGCGGCACTTTCAATTACTGGATTGGTCGGCGGGCTGGCGATTTTCGCGATGATAAAAACTTTCGGTATTTCAATGCTCGGACTGCCTCGCAAAGGCCGCATCGGCAATGAAAGTGAAAAAGATGATTCGCTTTTGATTGCGCCTGTTTTGAGCTTGGCTGTTGGTGTTTTGCTTTTGGGGATTTTTGCCAAAGACATCATTTCTTTTTTAAATATCAACGCCGATATTTTGACGGGAAATTTCGTGGGAAAAGATTATGTAGTGACCAACCAGCTTTCTTCGATGATGGTTTTTCTTGTCCCGGTCATTTTGTTGGGAATAATCTATTTGATCTATGGCTATTTTGTCAGGGAGGGAGAAGGCGCAGAAAGGAAATATCAAACCTGGGATTGCGGACAACCGATTGATGAGACCATGGAATATAGCGCGACTGCGTTTTCAGCGCCGATCCGTTTTTTCTTTTTGCAGTTGATCAAGCGTGACAAAAAAATTCAGTCAACTCCGGTAGTGGAAACCAACCCTTGGATTCGTCAATACACCTTCGAGCTTTCTTTCAATTCGATATGGAGAGACAAGCTATATCAACCGATTATCTCCGGCATAAGATTTTTGGCTGAAAAAATAAAAGTCATCCAAGGAGGGCGTATCCAATATTATCTTTTGTTTGTGTTGGGAACTTTAATTGTCGCATTAATCATATTTTTATGAGTCCAATCTTAGCAACTTTATTACAAGGAATTTTTATTCTTGCTGTCGCGCCGTTTGCGATGGGCTTGGTCAGACTTTGCAAAGCTCGTCTTCAAGGTCGCCTGGGAGCTTCGCCGCTGCTGCCATACTACACTTTTGCGACGCTTTTCAAAAAACAAATGGTGATTTCCAATGCTACTTCCTGGATTTTTCGGGCAGTTCCTTTCGTGGTGCTTTCAACTTCGGTGATTTTGGCTTTCGTGCTCCCGCTGCTTTTTGTGGGAGGCAAGCTTGCCAGTTTGAGTGACTTTTTGTTTGTGGCCGGCATCCTGATGATAGGTTCGATTTTTCTGGTTTTGGGAGGACTCGACACGGGCAGCGCTTTTGGCGGGATGGGTTCCAGTCGTGAGATGACGATTGCTGCGCTTGTTGAACCGACCATCATTATGGTGTTTGTGGCGATGAGTTTCGTGTCCGGAACTTTCGCAATCGATGGAATGATTGGTGGGCAGCTCATTTCGTCTCATCCATATCTGATTCTTTCGATTTTTGCTTTCTTTCTAGCCACCTTGGCTGAGAATGCCCGCTATCCGCTGGATAATCCCGCGACTCATTTGGAATTGACGATGGTTCATGAAGCGATGATTTTGGAATATTCCGGTACATATTTGGCGATGCTGGAATATGCTTCAGCCATCAAGCTGACTATCTTTTCCATTTTACTGGCTAGTTTCATTTTTCCTGCCAGTGTTTTTGCCGCTGCGGGTCTTGGTTTTTCATCGATGATCCTTGCTTTTCTGTTTGGAATTTTGAAAGTCGTGGTAATGATGGGGCTGCTTGCTCTTTTGGAGTCGACGATTGTCAAGATGAGGTTTTATCGAATCCAGGAATTTATGTCAGTGGCTTTCTTCACCGCTTTGGCTGGAATGTTGGTTTCGCTTTTCTCTTCCTCTATCCATATGAAAATGGAATATCATACGATCTTCGGAGCGCTGGCAGTGTTTTTCGTGGTGCTCTTGTTTGGACGCGCGCGCAGTTTTGCGATGGTTCGTTATTATGCGCTTTCTTCTCTTTCCATTGCCGGTGTCGCGCTGGGTCTGTCTTTCATTTATCCTGACGAGAAAGAGCATTTGTGGATTTTCGCGCTAGTGACGATTTTGATCAAGGTCATCTTGGTTCCATATGTGATCAACTACGTCCAGAAAAATTTCAAGGATTTCATCAAGGCGCCTTCTTTCCTGAAGCCTACTTCAAGTTATTTCGTAATCGTCGCGATTTTGGGAGTGACTTTGTTTGTTATGAAACATACCCCGATTGTGGGCATCGTCAGTTTTGACGCACTGCTTTATGTTTCAATCGCGCTCATTGGAATTGGCTTGGCAACTATGATTATTCATCGAAATATTTTGTCTCAGATTCTGGGTCTGCTGATTATGGAAAACGGAGTCACGGTTTTCACGCTGGTCACTGTGAAATCCTTGCCTCTCTTGATTGAACTGGGAGTTTTCGTTATTATTGTCGCGAGCGCTTTTATTCTTTCAGTTCTGGGTCTGCGGATCAGAGAATTTCACGGTTCATCTGATACGGAAGAATTGCGAAGTTTGACGGAATAGGGAAGTTGATAAATTTAAAATAATTTTAGCAAAATAATTAATTCATATGACTCCAATTATTACAATTATTCTTCTTCTGATAGCTAGTGCTTGCGCGTTTTTTCTCAAAAAAGAAAAGCAAATCTTGCTTAGCTCACTGGTGGCTGCATTTTTAGGTAGCTTTTCAGTCTTTGCAATTTCTTTGCCGGTGCTTTTTGGTTTTTCGCATTATTGGAATGATGGGTTCTGGCTTTTGGATGGCTTCTCGGCTTTGATGGCATCAATGGTGGCTTTTCTTTATTTGACAGCTTCAATTGTTAGTTATCGCTACATCGGAAAAGAATTTGAAGAAAAGAAAATTTCTCTTGCTGATTTGAAACTATATTTTTCACTTCTGCATATTTTTGCGCTTTGTATGATTCTGACGGTTGTGGCAAATAATTCGTTGCTTTTATGGATGACACTCGAAGGCACAACTCTTTCTTCGACTTTTCTGGTTGGACTTTATCGCAAAAAAACTTCAGCCGAAGCTGCTTGGAAATATATCATCATTTGTTCAACTGGCATCAGTCTGGGCTTGCTCGGAGTTTTGCTTTTTGGCTATGGAACTTCTTTGGGCGGAGTCGAGGGTGGGGGAATGTTTACTTTGACTTCACTTTTTCGAAATGCGCATCTGATTTCTCCTGAAATCGTCAAGTGGGCTTTCATTTTTATTTTCATTGGGTTTGGGGCAAAATTAGGCCTGGTTCCGATGCATATCTGGTTGGCAGATGCTCACAGCAATGCGCCTTCACCAATCTCTGGTTTATTTTCTGGAATTTTGCTGAATATCGCGCTCTATGGAATTATTCGTTTTAGATTCATCACTGACCTTGCGCTCGGCAATAGCGATTGGTCAAGTCGTTTGTTTTTGTTTTTTGGTTTTGTTTCAATCATTGTCCCAGCTTTTATGATGCTGGTGCAAAAAAATTACAAGAGGATGCTGGCCTATTCAAGCGTTGAGCATATGGGGATTATTACTTTTGCGTTGGCGCTTTCGCCACTGGGAGCGATAGCGGCGGTTATTCATATGATTGGACACACCTTGACCAAGTCGGCTTTGTTTTTTGGAGCCGGGGAAATTTTGCTAAGCTATCAGACAACTCAAACTGCGAAAGTAAAAGGACTGTTGAAGAAAGCCCCTTATACTGCAATTCTATTTTTATTTGGAATTCTAGCTATCATAGCCTTGCCACCCTCGGTTCTTTTTGTTAGCGAATACACGATTTTCACCGCTGCTTTTGCAATGCACCCAATTTTGTCTTTGTTTATTTTTCTGGCGCTCAGTGTCATTGCCTATTCAATGCTCAAATCGACAATCGATATGTTTTTTCCAGCGAAGGAGGATGAGCAACAACCGCAACAAAAAGAAAAATGGAATGTTTCGCATTGGGTTATGGCAGTCCAGTTGCTTTTGGTTGTTGGTCTGACTTTTTTTCTTTCTTCGGGAAGTGGATTTTCATTTGTCGATTCGATTGCGAAAGATGCGATTTATATTTCTAAATAATCCATGAAATACAATTTTCAATTTACAGTTTTCAATTCACAATTAATTTCCAATGTCAGAAATTTTTAATTAAGGAATCCGCAATTGTTCAATGAGTCATCGGAAATTTAATGAAAATCGGGAATTGATTATTGAAAATTTATTCTTACAAACATATTATGAAAATTCAAGATATTCTCAAAAATTTTCCGCAGGTTGGGGTCGTTGATCAAAAATTTGATACTGTTTTTGCAACTGTCAGTCGAGAAAGCCTAGCCGACGTGACAACCAAATTGGTTGATGAATATGGACTCTCACTCTCATCGCTTTTTGGAACTGATAATCGTCGGGAAAATCAAACTTTTGGCGTGAATGTGATTTTCGGCAGTGACTTTGAAGGCCAATGGCTCAAGCTTTCAGCTTCGATTCCTGAAAATGATTTGCAATATCCTTCGATCACGGCAACCGTGATGGCTGCCCATTGGTATGAGCGATATCTGCAGGATATGTTCGGAATTGTTCCGGTTGGTCATCCTGATCCGAGAAGACTTGTCAATCACGAGAATATTCCAATAGGCACTTTTCCTTTGCGCAAAGATTTCGCTTTGGACACAAAACTGGAAAAAGCTAATGTGGAATATCCGATGCATCATATCAAAGGAGAGGGGATCTATGAAATTCCAGTCGGTCCGATTCACGCGGGAATCATTGAACCGGGGCACTTCCGTTTTAACGTTGCCGGGGAGAGGATTCTGATGCTGGAAGGAAAACTTTTTTTCACTCACAAGGGCGTGGAAAAATTGTTGGAAGGAAAGACTGTCAGTCAGTCTTTGCCTTTTATTGAAAGACTTTCAGGCGATATGGCTGCCTCACATTCCTTGGCCTATGTCCAAGCGTTTGAAAAGATTGCAAACTGCCAAGTCTCGCAGCGGGCGCAATATCTGCGAACATTGGTGTGTGAACTTGAAAGAATCACAATGCATATCCATGATTTGGCGAACATCGGTGGAATGGGCACGGGCTATTCTTTCATCGCTGCCAATGGTTTTCGCATCAAGGAAAAAATGATGCGGCTTTCAAATATCATCTTGGGAAATCGTTTTTGGAGAGGCGCTATCATTCCGGGAGGAACATCAATAGACATTGATAGTGAAAGACTTGAAAAGATCCTTTCGATTTCAAAAATCGCTTGCGCTGATATGCAAAAAATTGTCGCTCAAGCTCTTGCCTCGGATGGTTTCTTGGATCGTTTGCAGACAACCGGCGTTCTTCCGTTGGAGGCTGCCAAAGCTTTTGGCGCGCTTGGCATCGCAGCCCGCGCTTCCGGACTTGATCGGGACACAAGAAGAGACCATGTCTATGCGGCCTATGGACAGCTTCCGATCGAAGTTGCCAAGGAAGACAAAGGCGATGTCCACTGCCGATATTTGGTCAGAATCAAAGAGCTCAGCAGTTCCATCGAACTGATTGAAAAAATAATCAAAAATATTCCCGAAGGAGAAAACACAACTCCGTTTGAAGTTAAGGATGGTTTTGCGCTTGGGGCGGTTGAATCTTGGCGGGGAGAAATTTTGTGTGCGCTTGAAATCAAAAACGGGGTGATTGAAAGATGCTTTCCGCGCGATCCTTCTTTTTGCAATTGGGCGCTCTTTGGAATTATGGGACCTGGCAACATCGTGCCTGATTTTCCTTTGATCAACAAATCTTTGAATCTGAGTTATTCCGGAACAGACCTTTGATTTTCTCTACGAATTACGAAAAATACGAATGTACGAAAAGATTTACATAATTATCATAGGAAACATTTGTAGATTTGTGGGTTCGTACATTCGTAAAAATTCGTAATTCGTAGAACGTTAATAGTTATCCACCTTCCGCAAAAAAATCTGCCAATCAGCAGATTTTTTTGTGTCCAAAAAAGGCTTATAATAGCCAAAAGTTGCACATTTAAAATTTTTATATTCATCAAAAAATATGTTGACAAAGATGGAAAGTGAGAGTAGCATTTATAGTTGTGTATATACAGTAAAATTTTTCAGAATGGCTTTTTAAAAATTAAAAAGTAAAACCCCCTTAATAAGTTTTGAGCGAGGAAATAAGTTTAGTATTTCCAACCGCCAGTATTTTTTTTGGATTCAAAAAAATTTTAGAATAATAAGAAGATAAAGGAGCTTCAAAATGAGTGTGTTGACTGACGAAGAACGGGAGCAAATCAAAGAGCTACAAAGGAAAAAAATTCTCTCTTCTTTTAGGGAGGGTGAAATAACCGGATTAACACAAAATGGTGGCGTAAGTATTTTTTGTGGTGATGGTGATATAGATGCACCAGAATATCATAAGCGTGTCATACATCCCAGGCGACATAATATTTCCGTGTTTGGTGGCTTCCTGGTTTTTTGTAAGTCCTACAAAATTTACGATACAGGACTTGCTGAGGGTTTGCTGCGAAATGCGAAACTTGGCATGAAAGCCAAGGACACTTCCTCTATTTTTCTTTATCCTCATTGGCCATGTCAAGCCGGAAAAGAATATGGATATAGCATGCTTGATATGATAGACATGCTACCGGAGGCAGTGGAAGTTTTTAGAATTTATTCTGAAATTGAAAAAATTCATATTCTCTTCCATACGATGAGGATAAGTAAGCATGGCCATTTGCAGCACAATACGTACAAGCTTATTTTGCCGGAAGGCAGATAGCTATTGCTGATATGGTTATTTTTTAATAAAGACACTGTTGTGTATAATCCGGCAGTGTCTTTTTCCTTTTCTAAAAAAAAGTGGTATAATGTTTGTAGCTAAAAACTTCTTAAAAAAACTAAAATGAAAACAAAAGAAATTATCGCCAGCGGCGAAAAAACAAAAGTAGTGAAAAACGATTTACATCACAGAAAAATAAAAAAGACCATCATAGTCTTGCTCCTTTTGGCAGGCGTGCTTTTTGCTGGGTTGATCTTTGTTGCCAAATTTTCGCATCAAAAATTTGTCAGATTTGGAGCGGTGTCTAGCAATGTCAGCGTTGGAGGAGGGGTTACTTCAAGCAATTTGAAAAGCGAAATCTATCCCATTCCAGCTGACTATAATCAGTTTATCATTCCTGAGGATGCGGCTGAAAATGGTGAGCTTTCAATCGGAGTGGACAACCTGGATGAAGCACGAAAGAAAGTTTCAGTTATAGCTCAGGGCAATGGCGGTAGTGTCTATTCCACTAATATAACCTATTCTTCGAACAGTATTAAAAAAGGTGTTATTGTTTTGCAAGTACCTGCTCAGCAGTTCGCAAAAACCTTTGAAGCTCTCAAAGCAATTTCAAGCCAAGTTTTCAAGGAAACAACTCAGAAAATAAACTCTAGAAACATTGCCTATCCAGTTCCGATGTCGCAAGAATCTTCAGACGCAGTCAAGAGTTCAGATGACGCAAGTGAGCAAGCTGTTCCTGCTGAGGTTTCTTCTGTTGATCCAAAATCAGATTCAACTGTTTCCTCATCGATTTATCCTGGTTATTATCCTCAGCCAGTTCAGGACAAGGGTTATATCAAAGTAAGTTTTGCCAATTATAATAAGCCAAATTTGTCGGATATCGGAAACAAAAAAGAATTGGAAATTTCCCAGAGTTTGATTAATAGATTTTGGTTTGTGATGGCTATTAAAATGACCTTCTTGATATTATTATTTGCTCTTTTAATCCTTTTGATTATCAAAATATTCAAAGTTTCTCGCAAGCCAAAGACAAAAAAGACTGTCGAAGAGACTAAACCGGTCATCACTCGTCAATCGCCAAAAAGCAGGAAACGAGTCGTGAAGATTAAAAGCAAATAACTTCAAGTTTTGTCAAAAACAAGAAAAACCTCACTGTGAGGTTTTTTTGATGTTTAGCTTTTTCTAATTTTAGTTTTAGGGTTGTTTTGGTAAAAATACTAAGATAATCTAATCTCTTGCATCATCGTGCGTTTCAATTGCGAAAAATTTTGGAAAATAAAAAACAGAGTCCATCCTTTTTCACAACGTGGTGTGAATTGGGATGGGACTCTGTCAAGAAGGCGTAACGTCAGGTAGTGGAAGGGGCAAGATGGAAATGACTGTGCAGGGAACTATCATAGTTCATGATCAGGCAGTATGTGCCTACAATCATGAAATAGAATGTTCCCAAGAGACATTTGTATGAAAAACCATTTTTCGTGGTTTTCAACTCGCCTTTTTTGGCAAAAAAAATATAATAGGCTTTGTGTGTCGCTGTATGTAAGGGTTGCATTTTGGGTGGATTGGTGGTATTTTTGTAATGCAACCACATTTAAATAAAATATCGAAAAACAACAAGCAGATTGTCCCAATCGCGCCCTTTATGGGTGATTCCGATGCACACGATTGGGACATTTCGATGTTTTTTTGAGTGTGGTTGCCGTCGGAGCACCCATCAAGTGGAACTATTCTTGAAATGCTCGGCGACTTATCTTTAAAGAAGTCGTCTTTTTTATGTCAAAATTTTTAAAACAAGAAGCCATAAAAGATGGTTATATTATTGATTTTATTTCAGGACAAGAAATAAAAGCTACGCCCGAAGAAATTGAAGCGGTGCAAGTATTCGTGAAACAACTAGTTGAGGATTATGGTTATCCAAAAGAGCATATTCAAACAAGACCGCAATTTAGGGTTAAGATAAGACCTTCTGATACAAAAAAAGAATATCCGATTGATATTGCTATTTTCCCAAATGATAAAAAACAAGAAGATTCTATTTATATAATCATTGAATGTAAAAAGAAAAATAGAAAAGATGGAAAAACACAACTCCAAGATTATTTAAGATTTTCAAAAGCAAATCTTGGCGTTTGGTTTAATGGCGATGAAAGGCTTTTTATTAAAAAGATTGAGAAAGATGGAAATGTTTTTTTTGAAGATATTCCAAATATCCCCAAATATGGTCAAAGGTTGGAAGATATTGGAAAATTTAAACGAAAAGATTTATCAGTGCCTCATAATTTGAAAGTTATTTTCAAAGCTATACGTAATCATCTTGCTGGTAATTTTACTGGGGCAACAAGAGATGAGGAATTAGCAAGGGAATTGATAAATTTAATATTTTGTAAAATTTATGATGAAAGATTTACTAAGCCAGATGATGCTATAACATTCAGAGTTGGGATCAGCGAGGATCTTGACGTTGTTCAAAAAAGAATACTGGATCTTTTCGATAAGGTGAAATCGAAGTACGGAGCCGTTATTGATGTGAGTGATAATATAAATTTAGATAAGCACGCCATAGCTTATGTCGTTGGAGAGCTGCAGAACTATTGCCTCGTTGATTCCGAAAGAGATGTTGTCGCTGATGCTTTTGAAACATTTATTGGATATGCCCTAAAGGGTGCACAAGGACAATTTTTTACTCCGAGAAATGTCGTAAAAATGATGGTGGAAATAGTAGATCCCAGACCTGGCGAATTGTTGATTGATCCGGCTTGTGGTAGCGGGGGCTTTTTAGTTGAGGGATTGAAGCACATGTGGAATTTTCTCGATAATCAGGCGGAGGATTTGGGATGGAGTGAATTAGCACTAAAAGAAGAAAAAATAGCTGTTGCAATTCATAGTATAAGGGGAATAGAGAAGGATAGCTTTTTAAGTAAGGTTGCAAAGGCGTATATGGCTATTATAGGCGATGGTAAGGGTGGTATTTTTTGTGAGGATAGCCTTGAACAACCAAAAGAATGGAAAGATGCGACAAAACAAAGTATTGGTTTAGGAAAATTTGATGTACTCTTAACTAATCCGCCTTTTGGTAAAGATATTAAAGTTGTAGGAGAAGATAAGCTTAAACAGTATGACTTAGCATATAAGTGGAAAAAAGAAGGAGATATTTTTGAGAAAACAAATAAACTTCGAAAAGAAGAAGCTCCACAGATTATTTTCATTGATCGTTCGTTGCAATTATTAAAAGATGGTGGAAGATTAGGAATTGTTTTGCCTGAAACATTTTTGCATGCTCCAAATTCAAGATACGTATTGGATTACATGTTAAAAAATAATAATATCACCTGGGTTATTGACTTACCCCATAACACATTTAGGCCTCACAATAATGCAAAATGCGTTGTTATAATTTTAGAGAAAAATAGACCGCAACAGAAGAAAATAAACATGGCAGTTGCCGAAGAGATAGGGCATAATCATCAAGGAAAGGAAATTTATAGATGGGATTATGAGACTAAAAGTATAGATAGGAAAAATTCTTGGGATGATAGCGTTTTGATACTTAAGGAATTTAGGCAAAATAAATTTGAAAGGTACTGTTTTCAGGTTGATAGTAAAGAATGTATAGAAAAGGGCGTTTTTGTGCCAAGATATTACTGGGAAAATAAGGTTGTGGAAATTGAAAATTCAGCTAAAGCGGAAAATCTTGAGCTAGTGTCTATAAATGATTTGATAAAGGAAGGAATAATTACTTTTTTCGATGGGCATGGATCTCCACCTGCTGAATATAAGGGCATGGGTGAATATCCATATATTCGAGTAAAGGACATTGTAAATTGGGAAGTTTATAAAGACCCAACTGCGAAAATTCCCGAGGATATTTATTTGGAAAAAAAAGGTAACAAAAAAGCCATTAAGGAAAAAGATATTTTATATGTAAGACGAGGAAGTTATCGAATAGGAAGTGTCGCAATGGCTTCGCCTTATGATAAAGAGGTTTTATTAACAAGAGAGATTCTGGTTTTGAGAATAAATAAAGAAATAAATAAATACAATCTAACACCTTATTATTTATTATATCTGCTTTCCCATAGACTCACATCTATGCAAGCATTTAACAAAGTTTTAATTGAAACTACTATAATGGCCTAGGAAATCTAGACACAAAATATGCTAAAATGAGATAGGAAAATTAAATCAAAAAATATGTCTAAAAAACCTAGAACATTCAGTCCGCAAGAAAAAGCTCAAGTAGCAATAGCA
>Ga0265593_1000455_pt1 | contig 22998 bp, 19 predicted proteins | sample saktaG_8_FD_190136 | JGI IMG/M metagenome (GOLD analysis project Ga0265593, IMG submission 190136) | Saline water microbial communities from Sakinaw Lake, British Columbia, Canada - sak_2011_5_24_36m | ecosystem: Environmental > Aquatic > Non-marine Saline and Alkaline > Saline ...
GTGTGGCTTTTTTTCAAAAGTTCAACGAACACGTATAGGTTCACCCTACGTTATTGAAGCAATGACAGAGATGCTTCAATCGGGTTTGCAAAGCGTTGTAGGCTTTGAAGCCAACGGCGGATTTTTGTTAGGATCTACTCTGGAAAAGAATGGACGTGCATTGGCACCGCTAATGACTAGAGATGCAGTGCTGCCAATTTTGTCGCTTCTCGCAATGGCAAAAGAGAAGGGCTGTAAGTTATCTAATTTGTCCGATTGCTTGCCTAACCGCTTCACAGCAAGTGATAGATTACAATTTTTCCCCACAGAACTTAGTCGGAAAATACTAGAAGATTTAGCCGTCTCGACATCAACTATTAATGAATTTTTAAGTCCATTGGGCGTGGTAATTACAGAATTAGATTTAACAGATGGCCTTCGAATCATGTTGGATAATGGTGAAATAATCCATTTTCGTCCGTCAGGTAATGCACCAGAGTTGCGTTGCTATGCAGAAGCAGCAGATCAAGTGCGCGCAGAGATGCTGGCATGTACAGCATTAAGCCTTATTCATAAGAAACTAAAATAATAGCGGCATGTTTTCAAAAAACATTGATGAGAAATTTTTGAGAAATGAATATGCAATTTAACGCTAAAATTTATATTGCTGGTCACCGAGGTATGGTGGGTTCTGCAATTTTGCGAAACCTTGAAGCTAAGGGTTATAACAATATATTGACACGAACTAGTCAAGAATTGGATTTGCTTGATCAGCGACATGTATTTGCATTTTTGGAAGAAGAAGAACCGGACTACATTTTTATTGCCGCGGCTAAGGTTGGTGGTATTCACGCAAACAATACTTATCGCGCCGACTTTATCTATCAAAACTTAGTCATTGAAGCTAATTTGATACATGGAGCTCATCTTGCTGGCGTAGAGCGGATATGTTTTTTAGGCTCTAGTTGTATCTATCCTCGTGATTGTCCTCAGCCAATCAAAGAAGAGTATCTTCTGACTGGCCCACTTGAACCCACTAATGAGCCTTACGCTATCGCAAAAATAGCAGGCATTAAACTTTGTGAAAGCTACAACCGTCAATATGGCCGTCAGTATGTATGTGCGATGCCAACTAATTTGTATGGACCAAATGACAATTATGACCTTGCTAATAGCCATGTTTTGCCTGCTTTGATTAGAAAGGCACATGAAGCCAAAGAAAATGCTCATGATAATCTTGTGATTTGGGGTACGGGCACCCCCAAGAGAGAATTTCTTTATGTCGATGATATGGCCGATGCTTGCATTTTTCTGATGGAAAATGACATCAATGATGGAGTTTTTAATGTAGGTATCGGCACTGATGTGACAATCCGTGAATTGGCCGAAACGGTGATGAACGTTGTTGGCTTTAAGGGCCAAATTATTTTTGATAGCACAAAGCCAGATGGCACGCCCCGTAAACTACTTGATGTCAGTCGATTAAAAGACCTTGGATGGCAAGCGCGTACTGAACTGCAAGAGGGAATCAAGTTATCTTATGCTGCTGCACCCTTCAGAAATCAGGGCGATTGATGATTGTATCTATAATATTGTCTGTTAACGGCGCAATTTTCCTATGATTACAGTCGCTAAATCCAGCCCTTTGATAGCGAATATCCGTTACTTTTATGTACATTATTTGGCCAATAATGGCTTGTGGTTAATGTACATAGGTTTAGCTATCATGTTTGTCCCTACGCTATGGGGCTTATTAGCCAATAATGGCTTGTGGACTGATGATGAACACTCGCATGGCCCCATCATATTAACGATTTCTCTGTGGCTTCTTTGGAAGCGCTGGCATGAGACTGTTGATTCAGCGAGTTTTAAACCTGCACCAGCCTTGGCTTGGGTTTGTTTTTTAATTGCTGCAAGTTTATATATACCAGGCAGAGCGCTGGATATTATTTACTTTGAAACTGGTGCATTTGTCTGGGCCTTAGCTGGTGTAGTACTCATGTCTGGTGGTGTTGCGCTATTCAATATAGTAAAGTTCCCATTATTTTTTATGATGTTCATGATTCCGCTGCCAAACTCGCTGGTTGGCCCAATCACCACTGCAATGAAACTTGCGGTATCTGCTGTCACTGTGAGTATTCTAGGTTGGGCAGATTTGCCAGTTGCAAGAAGCGGTGTGATTATCAGCTTGGGCCAATACCAGTTGTTGGTTGCAGATGCTTGCGCAGGCATGCGTACATTGTTCATGCTTGAGGCGCTTGGTATTCTTTACCTTAACTTAGTGCACTTTAAATCTAAGCTTCGTAACATTGCGTTACCAATTCTTATCATCCCTATTTCTTTTACGGCTAACGTGGTGCGCGTAATCGTACTTTCGCTCATCACCTATTATTGGGGTAGCGCAGCTGGTCAAGGATTCTTACACGGCTTTGCGGGCATGGTCTTGTTTATGGCTGGATTATTGCTCATGCTCGGTACAGATTCTCTATTACGCCTAATCAGCAAAAAAATATATGGAAGCTAAAATGAGTATCCCATTAACGCTTAAGCCTAACGCTCAGCAGTGGTTAGTAGTACTTTTCATGGTGTTAAGTACAGCGGCTGCATGGTGGTTAACACCACATATTAAGTGGTTCGATCATCTTGGACAGCCAGAGTTTGAAAATGTAGTGCCTAATAAATTTGGTGACTGGGAGCAAATTCCTGATGCAGCGGGCAGCTTAATTGTTGACCCACAACAGCAAGATGCGCTTAATAGCCTTTACACGCAAATTGTAGGCCGTACGTATGAGCATAAACCAAGTGGAAGGCGCGTCATGCTTTCACTTGCTTATGGCGATAACCAGACTTACTCCAAACAGTTACATCGCCCAGAGTCTTGCTACTCGTCACAAGGTTTTAAAATTGAAAACCTGCACGAAGAAGAGATCAAAGCTACCAGCTTGCCTATCAGCGTTAGACGCATGACTGCCGTTATAGGCTCTAGATTAGAGCAAGTGACCTATTTTATTCGCATTGGTGACAAGGTCATCAGCGGCCCACCAAGTGAGCTTAATTATGCACGTATGGGCATGGGGCTTAAAGGCTACATTTCCGATGGCTTGTTATTCCGCGTTTCCGAAGTGGCTGATGACGAGAAACCATCTAGCCAACTCCATGATCAATTTATCAACGACTTGCTAAAAGCTCTCAGCCCAGCGCAACAAGCCATGCTTATTGGCCAGCGTATTTAAAATAGAACGAAATACCTTTTGAAAGAAAATTATAGTGTGTTTTAAATCTCGTATTGTAATTGCAGCAGATTCTTGGTTCGGCTCTACTACCTTTGGCATTGCACAAGGGTTTAGACGCATGGCTTGGGAGGTTGCAGAACTTAGTCAATCAACCTCATTTGTACAAGGCAGGTCATTGCCGGCCCGTATTATTGGCAGGCTAAGTAAACCAATTAATGTCGCTTTATACAATCGAGAAATATTACAGACAGTTGATTTATTGGATGCACAGGTCTTTTTGACGGTAAAAGGCAATAACATTAAGCCAGAAACGCTTAATACTTTAGCCTCTCGTGGCATTAAAACAATTAATTATTACCCGGATTTTAGATTTAGTTATGACAGTGTTGATCAATCAACTTTCCCATTATATTCATCATTTGTCACCACTAAATCTTTTCAAGTTGATGCACTTTCAAAGCTGATGGATAAAGAAAAGGTACATTTTCTACATCACGGTTACTGCTCAGATGTTCATTTTCCGCCTGAAAAGAAACTGCTGAATCAAGCTGATGTGCCAGATGTGTTGTACGTTGGTACCTATACCGCACACAAAGAAAAATTATTCACAGCGGTAATGCAAGCCTGCCCAGAAATACATTTTCGTATCTATGGTAATGGTTGGAATCACGCCAACTGCAGCGAGATATTAAAACCTTGCTTAGCAAATCGTCCAATCTATGCTATGAACTACGCACATCTAGTCAATGCGGCGAAAATTAACTTAGCCATTCATATGGGTGCGGCGGACGCTACTGGTTGGCAAGACCTTGTATCTACTCGTAGCTTTGAATTGCCTGCATGCAAGGGCTTTATGTTGCATACAGACAACGCGGAAATTAGACAACTTTATGATGTAGGTCAGGAAATAGACGTATTTTCTTCCGCAGATGACTTGTCCGAGAAAATTAGGTTTTATTTGAAAAATGAAATCACTAGACTTCAGATGGCTGAAAAGGCCTATCAACGCTGCGTCCCTGCATATAGTTACGATCAACGTGCGCGTGAAATTGCTACATTCATTGAAGTAAATAATTGAGTGGAGCGAACGTCGGTATGAAAAACCAAATAAAAAAAACTAGAGTGGCAATTGTGGTTTCACATCCTATTCAACAGTTTGTACATTTATACAAGGCGCTAGCAAAAGATAACACTATCGAATTGAAGGTTTTTTTTGCATCTAATATTGGCGTTAAGCCGTATTTTGATAAAGATATGAACACTGAAATTAAGTGGGCTTCAGATTTGCTAACTGGCTATGACCATGAATTCTTACCTGAAGCAGATTTAATCAATGAAGCTGGATTCTGGCAAATAAATAATCCCAGTATCATTTTGGCCTTAAAAACATTCTCACCTGACGTTGTGCAATTGCATGGATATGCACAATTAACTATGTTGCGCGCTATTTTGTGGTGTAGCTTTAAAAGAATTCCAGTCTTATTGTCTGCGGATAGCTCGCTATTGTTCCGTCGAGCAGCATGGAAGCAATTTTTAAAAGACCTATTACTACCTTTGTTTTTACGTCTTTTTTATGGTGTTATTGCTACTGGCGATAATAACATTGCCTACTTTCAACGATATGGCATTAAGCCAGAACGTATTTTCAGGTGCCCATTTACTGTTGATGAGGCTTTGCTTGGTCAGGCCAGAGACGATAAATCTTCATTACGTCAGCAATATAGAGCTAAGTACACCATTGCTGAAGACGAAATGGTTTTATTGTTTGTCGGGAAATTAGCCCCATGGAAGCGTCCACAAGACTTGCTTGATGCACTATCTCTTGCACAAGCTGAATTCGGCTTAACTGTGAAACTCGTCGCTTTTTTTGCGGGTGATGGCGCGATGCGAGAAGCGCTCGCGGCTCAGGTAAGTGCACAAAATCTAAGGGCTATTTTTGCAGGTTTTATTAATGTAGATATATTGCCAGCAATCTATGCCATGTCAGACGTTTTGATTTTCCCTTCAGAAAGGGAGGCTTATGGATTGTCCGCCCGTGAAGCTATTTGTGTTGGTTTACCACTAATCGTGAGTGATCAAATTGGTTGTATCGGTTCAAAAGACGCGGCGCGACCAGACTTTAATGCTTTAGTTTATCCAAGTTTAAATGCTAGTTTATTAGCTAAAACTATTGTTTCGTTGTTAAGCAATCTGGACCAATTAAAAGTGATGTCTGAAGCTTCATTAAAGGTCGCTTTTGAGATGGGGCCAGATAAAAGTGTGGCGGGTTTTTTGGCAGCAGTAACAGATGCCTTTAAAAGTAAAGCCAGATGAGTATTCATAAAAACGTTTATTTGATGGGTGTGCAATACGACCTAGTCAAGGTGCGCGATTTATGAAACGTAGAATCATTGCGGGTATGGGTGCCAATTCGTTTGGCATGGCAATCACTATTGTTATACAGCTTGTTTCATTGCCGCTATTTCTGCATTATTGGGACATTTCAACTTATGGCGTATGGCTGATGTTGTCAGCGATACCAGCTTATTTATCTATGGCTGATGTCGGTATGGTTGCCGCTGCAGGCAATAAAATGACTATGTCTATGGGTGATGGTAATGTTCATGAAGCAAATAGAACATTTCAAAGTGCACAAATGTTTATGACTATCGTTTGTTGCTCGCTAGCATTACTGGTTGTGCCATTGGTGCTATGGGCACCGTTTACTGGGTTAGATACGATGGATCGCCGAGTGGCATTGCTTGCATTATCTGCTGGTGTATTACTATCTTTGTTTAGCGGCTTAACTGAAACGCTTTATAGGTCTACAGGGCGCTATGCAATTGGAGCCGTGCTAGGCAACCTTGTGCGTTTGTGCGAATGGTTAGGCTCTTTACTTGGATTAATGCTGGTAGGCAATTTTGCCGCAATTGCTTTAGGTAGCCTTGCTGCGCGTTTAGTCGGCACGATTTTTTTTATATGGTATGCCGCGCGTGGTAATCATGGCCTTAAATTGGGTGTTGGCCTTGCAAAAAAGTCTGAAGTAATGTCGCTAGTTAAACCAGCAATCTCATTTATGACTTTTCCATTGGCGAATGCTTTGAGCTTTCAGGGCGTTACATTGTTGGTAGGTGTGTTGTTTGGCCCAGCATTAGTGGCTATTTTTAACACCTATCGCACAATCGCGCGCATTTCAGTGCAAATGACGGCGATGTTTAGCTTTGCCGTTTGGCCGGAGTTTTCTCGTCTTTTTGGGAAAGGTGGCATGCCTGCAGTCGAGTCACTTTTTCGGCGATCTGCCATTTTTGGTGTATTTCAAGCAGTTGGTTTGAGTATATTGATTTACTTTTTATCTCCATGGTTGTTGAATTTTTGGACGCATGGGCATATCAAGTTTATTCCTGATTTAATGTTACTCATGTTGATTTATGCTGCAATTGGTGGCGTGTGGCATTTGCCACGTGGGCTTCTCATGGCAACTAACCAACCAATGAAAATCGCACAATGGTCACTGGTTGTCGGTTTTCTTGTTGTTTTGCTTGCTTGGTGGTTCGGCCGATACTGGCAACTTAACGGTGTTGCTGCGGCCATGCTGATTTCAGAATTACTTATTGCCATCATTTCTACACAACTTGCATATGCTGCAATCTCAAACCAACCCAAAAAAGGTGTCTCGGCATGAAGGTAGCCATCTCTACTATTGGTAAATATCATGCTTTTGACTTGGCTCGTGAGTTGCATAGCCGTGGAGCATTAGACGCAATATTTACGGGTTATCCACATTTTAAGTTACGTAACGAGCAACTGCCACAAACCGCGATACATAGTTTCCCATTTATTCATGGTGCTTACATGGCGTTTCCATGGAAACATCGATTATCCGATGGGTTAAGTCGCCAGTGGAAATATATTGCAGATATTACCTTTGGTAATTATGTTGCTCGTAATTTGTCAGATTGCGATCTTTATGTCGGCATGTCTGGCACCGCGCTTCAGGCTGGTAAAAAAGCACATCAGCGTGGCGCACGTTTTATTTGTGATAGAGGTTCAGCCCATATTCGCATACAAGATCAATTACTGCGTGAAGAACACTATTTATGGGGCTTGCCTTTTTCAGGTATAGATCAACGCACGATAGCTCGTGAAGAGGCTGAGTACGAAGAGGCTGATCTTATTACAGTGCCATCTAGCTTTTCTTTTCGTTCGTTTGTTGAGCAGGGCATACCAGCCCAAAAGTTACGTCTTTTACCTTATGGTGTAAATATTTCGCGTTTCAAACCCGTAACTAAGCCTGATACAGTTAGGTTCGACATACTTTTTGTGGGTGGTATGAGCTTGCAAAAAGGAGTTCAATATCTAGTGCAGGCTTATAAGAAAATTAACCACTCAGCCAAATCACTCACATTTGTTGGTGCGCCATCGCATGCCTTAATTGCTCTTTTGCAAAAACGCGGAATATGGCCTTCGGATGCGAAAGTATTGGGCCATATCCCACAAACAGAGCTAAAAAACATAATGAGCCGTAGCCATGTATTGGTGTTACCAAGTATTCAGGATGGTTTTGGCATGGTAATGGCGCAAGCCATGGCCTGTGGTTGCCCAATAATTGCTAGCCAAAATACAGGAGGTGAAGATTTGATCAGTGATGGAATTGAAGGCTATATTGTGCCTATTCGCGATGCTAATGTACTGGCAGAGCGTTTACAACAGCTTGCAGATCATCCTGAAGTTAGAGCTGCAATGAGTATGAATGCATTAAAGAAAATTCAAAATATTGGTGGTTGGAATGCCTACGGCGATCAAGCAATGACTATCTACAGCGAGGTGCTACAGTAATGACCATTTCAAAGTTAATAAATAGTGTGCTGATATGCTTAGCCCTGCTGGCTTTTTTAGCGCAACTTCTCATTGATTTCTCTACTGTTAATGTCGCGGCGAGCATCGTTATTTTGTTTTCCGCATTATCAACATTGCTTTACTTTCGATATAGCAAGGCATTGGATACACATCCACTCTCTAGCTTTGCGATTTTTGGTTTTTGTATTTCATCAATACTTGGAGCTTTGCTAGTGCAGTCTGCTTCATGGGTGCCGGTGAGTGCTGATTTGCACCAGCCGTTAACTACATTTTCTATGCTAGCTATGTATCAGGCCGTAGCCATACTTGCACATGCTATTTACCGTGTAATGACTTCGTCATCCTCTGAAAAACCTGGTTTGTTGTGTAACCTGTTTCAGGCTCTTGGTGTTTACGCAGTACCTACTGTACAAATGCTCTGGATCATGGGCGTTATGGGTGCATTTTTTCTGCTTATTTCTAGATATAGTGCAGTGGCCAATGGTTTCAGCTTCCTTGCTTGGTCACCATTTTTAATTCCTCTTTATATTCAGCAAGTAGGGCAACAATACTGCAACATCAAGAGAAGTTACATTTTATTGCTAGGGTATACACTGCTCATTGGAATGATTGCGATGGCATTTAATGCACGAGGCATGTTGCTAACTGGTGCTGCAACGGTAGGTTTGTTATTTTTACTGGTCGCAATGCGTAGTAATAAGCCCGTTACTGCACCAATGTTACTTAGGGTTGGTGCATTCGTTTTAATTAGTGCGGCTTTGTCTTGGCCTGCTTCTAATTTGGTCACCGCTATGGCGGTCACTAGAATTGACCGAGGTAAAGTCTCTGCATCTGAAATGGTCACTAAAACAATTGACAACTTTCAAAGCCCAGAAAAACTAGAGAAATATACCAAGCAGCAAGCGGCTGAAAAAATCCGTTCAGCTTACGATGAAACTTACATTATAAACCCTATGTTTGCACGCTTGATTATTACCAAGTTTCATGACAACGCCATTTATTTTGCAGAAAAAGTGTCAGATAAAGGATCTGACCAGATGATGCTAGCCACTGGCGATTTCCTTTGGGCAACGTTGCCACAACCATTTCTTGATGCACTGAAAATTGACGTTAATAAAGACGAAATGTATTTTTCTATGGGAGATATGCTGGCAAATCTGGCTATTGGCACACCGCTCTCAGGCTTGAGAACTGGTTCTATATTCGGACAAGGATGGGTACTTTTCGGGTATTTTTTCCCCCTCATCTATTTTGCAATGTGTTTTATTTTGTTTATTGCTTTAGATATATTCTCAAAACGCACAGCTGCTGGTGTAACAGTATTGTCGGTTATCGGTATGTTAAACATGTGGCCGCATTTTCTTTTTGGCATTACCGCCGATTCGTTACAACAGCTCTTTATTGGGGTTGCGCGGGGCGTGCCTCAATCCGTTCTGATGTATTGCATTGCTTATGGCATAGCAAAATTGCTATCAACTTTAATTTCAAAACTTCTAAATGATAAGTCTGAAATTAATTCAGTGCTTGCAGTTAAATAAAGTAATAGTAATGGCACAACATCAGGCACGTATTAATGAGATTGATGGAATCCGTGGATGGGCTGCGCTTGTAGTGTTGCTATATCATGCTTTTGGCGAGATGCTTAAATTTTCTGTTCCAGAGGTCCATGGCGCATGGTTTGCGCCTTTGTTGGCTGGTGATATTGCAGTTGCTATCTTTTTTGTGCTTTCTGGTGACGCTTTAAGTAGTGGCTACTTTGCTAGTGGCGGTTATAAGGTAATAGACCGATTACTAGTAAGGCGATATTTACGGCTTACTATCCCTATTTTTATGTCTTGCTTATTAACCTACATGATTATGATCGCTGGCTTGGATTACCACATGGAGGCATCTGTAATTTTACAGCGCCCAGACTGGTTAGGACAATTTTTACAATTTAATGAATCTCTAATAGGTTTTTTGAGGTATTCGCTCATAGGTGTTTATATTTATCATACACATGAGTTGTCGTACAACCCTTTTCTATGGACGATGTCGATTGAAATGGCTGGTTCAATGATGGTATTTTTATTATGTTACTTGTGGCAAAGACTAAAAAAACCTCAATGGGTTTTATTTGGCTTGGTAGTTTGGTTAACAGTCATAGGTTCTTTCTTCTCATTATTTTTTGCAGGCATGTTGTTAGGTTATTTCCGTCAGCAGGGGTATTTTGAAAAATTCCTACACCAGCGTAGTCATCAATACTTAGCATTAGGTTTTGTTGCTGGCATTGTCGGTATTTCTATTGCAACGGCTGGTATGCATAGGCCAGCGGCACTAATGCCTTTGATGTTGCTGGTTGCAATAGTCTTGGTATTTTGTTTTTATACGCAAAAGCATATCAAAGCATTTTTCTGCAATCCACTCTCACACTTTCTTGGTGAGATTTCATTTCCACTTTATCTCGTACATTTTCAGGTATTAATTTCTTTGATGTCTTGGTTGGTCATTCAAGATTATGTAGCCAAGGGTAAGGTTGATCAGCTAGCAGTGTTGGGCTTTGCTTGCATTGCCGTTGTAGCCAGCGTGTTTGCCGCTTGGTGTTTCCGTTTGATTGAACGTCTTGTATTAAAACGCGTAGATGCTTTGGTATTACCAATACTGATTTAATAGCGAAAAATTATGAACATCATCTTATTCTCTCATCCAGTTTTTATGAGCTCACAAAGCATGCCGCGTTTTACACGCATGCTCGAGCAAGCTTATATTGAGCGCGGCCATCAAGTGCAGGTTTGGTCGCCACAGCCAAAAGCATATACTTTGGTTTCTAAAAGTAGCTTATCCAAGTGGGCTGGTTATATTGATCAGTACATTCTATTTCCGTTGTGGGTGCGTAAGCAGGTAAAAATTCAGCCAACAAATACCTTGTATGTATTTTGCGATCAGGCACTTGGGCCTTGGGTGCCATTAGTAAAAAACAAGCCACATGTTGTACATGTACATGATATTTTAGCCTTGCGTTCTGCGTTAGATGATATTCCAGAAAACCCAACCTCATGGTCAGGCAAGTTATACCAGCGCTATATACGCCATGGTTTTAAACAGGCGAAGCATTTTATTTCCATCTCTAAAAAAACACGCGATGATCTTCAATATTTTGGGCAAGTATCGCCTGTAACTTCAGAGGTGGTTTATAACGGCTTAAATTACCCTTATACGCCTATGCCTCAAAATGAGGCAATCAGCATACTTTGCCAAGCCGATTTGCCAGCACAAGTTAATGGAATGCTGCTTCATCTAGGTGGTAGCCAGTGGTATAAAAATTTGGCTGGTGTCATTAGCTTGTACATAGAATATGCCAAGAGTGAGAAAACCCCTTTGCCGCTCTGGTGTATTAGCCCGCCGCCAAATTCTAAAGTGCAGTTGTTACTGAAAGATGTACCATCTCAGGGTCAAGTGTTATTTTTTCAAAGCATTGATAACCAAGCCCTACAAGCAGCCTATTCAATGGCGCGTGTATTTTTACTTCCAAGTTTGGCTGAAGGTTTTGGTTGGCCAATTATTGAGGCGCAGGCTTCGGGCTGCCCAGTGATTACCAGTAATGCTGCACCTATGAACGAGATTGGCGGCCCAGCAGCTAGATATATTCCACTGTTAAAGCATACGGATGATGTAGGTAGTTGGGCGCTGAATAGTGTCGCGACATTGAAATCTATTTTAGCCTTGCCAGAAGCGCAGCGTGCTTGCTTGGTGGAGCAGGGGCTTGCGCATGCGGCTAAATTTAATGCAGAAGATGCGATTGAGGGTTACTTGAAAATTTATCAACGTGTTCAGTCACATTCGATAACAGAACAAAATTTTAATAAAAAATCACTAATCGCTCGAAAAAAAGTCTCATGAGAGTCCTGCATATTCTTCCCTCTGTAGACCCTAAAGGCGGTGGCCCGATGGAGGGCGTGCTTCAGTACGGCCTTAGGTTTAAAGAAATGGGGCATGAGGTTGAGGTCTTAACACTGGATGACCCATCAGCACAGTGCGTGGCAGATTATCCACTTAAAGTGCATGCCTTGGGGCCTTCAATAGGCAGCTATCGTTATAGCTCAAAGTTCACATCTTGGCTTGGGTCACAGGTGGGTAGATACGATGTTGTCATTGTGAATGGTTTGTGGCAATACCATGGCTTTGGGGCTTGGCGTGTGCTACGCCGTATGCGTGTACCATATTTTGTGTTTACGCATGGCATGCTAGATCCGTGGTTCAAATATACATATCCGCTCAAACATCTTAAGAAATGGCTTTACTGGCCGTGGGCAGAATATCGATTACTGCGCGATGCAACAGCAGTGCTTTTTACATGTGAAGAAGAAAAAATACTGGCACGTAAGTCATTCTGGCTTTATAAAGCAACTGAAGATGTCATTAACTACGGCACCAAAACACCTCCAAATAAGGCTGAAATTTTAAGAAATATTTTTCATGCTACTTATCCAGAACTTCGTGAAAAAAGAGTATTTCTGTTTTTAAGCCGAATTCACGAGAAGAAGGGCTGTGACTTACTCATTGGGGCTTTTGCTAAAGTTGCAAGCCAAGATCCTAAGCTACACCTGTTAATGGCGGGCCCAGATCAAAAAGGCTTAGTGGCTAAACTGCAAGCGCAAGCGATGCGTTTAGGTATTGCCGAGCGCATTACATGGCCTGGCATGCTGCAAGGCGACATGAAGTGGGGTGCTTTTTATGCAAGCGAGGCGTTTGTATTGTCTTCACATCAAGAGAATTTTGGCATCGCAGTCGCCGAGGCGATGGGTTGTGGTCTGCCTGTACTAATTTCAGATAAGGTTAATATTTGGCGTGAGATTGAGGCTGATGGTGCCGGTATCGTCAATGCCGATACGGTAGAAGGCACAGAGAAAACTTTACGCCAATGGCTGGCGCTAGATGCAGATGGACGTCAGAAAATGGCGAAACAGGCTAAGGAGAGTTTTGATAAACGCTTTACGGTTGATGCTATGGTGAAAAGCTTGATAGTGACGATACAAAAATATTCAAAAGATAGTTTGTGAATGTCCAGTTTCGGTTGTAATTTGTTGTTAGATTTTATTTTAGGAGCCAATGTATGACAGAAAATATTGTAGATGACTATGGCTGGTCTTCTTCTGAAGGCCCTCAGTCATGCGGCTATATTACCCCCAGAATTCTTGATCTTCTGCAACAATTAGGCGTTAAGCGAGTGCTTGATCTTGGGTCAGGAAACGGCGCACTTTGCTCGGAAATTGCCTCAATTGGCTATGAAATTGCAGGCGTTGAGTACGATAAATTAGGTGTTAATGTTGCACGATCTAGTTATCCAGCAATACCATTTTATAATTTTGGTGTTCAAGATAATCCAGCAGAGCTTTTGGCGCATGAGCAATTATTTGATGCGGTCGTATCCACTGAGGTGATTGAACATCTTTTCTCTCCGCACCTACTCCCAATCTATGCTAAGGGTGTTTTGAATCAAGGAGGTTACTTAATCATTACTACTCCTTACCATGGGTATTTCAAAAATCTCGCATTATCGATTATGGGTAAATGGGATCATCATCACACCGTACTTTGGCACGGTGGACATGTTAAATTTTGGAGTAGAGCAACACTTACACAGCTTCTATTAGAAAATGGCTTTGAGGTTGTGGGCTTTTCTGGCGTAGGTCGTCTGCCTTATCTGTGGAAAAGCATGGTACTCGTTGCGAAAAAGTCTTGATGATGAATTGGACTCAGCCGGCATTAGGATTTGAACAATGATTATTCAGGGTAATGACCCTTATACACAACCCTCATTTTCGCTTATAAATCGTATGATGCGAGCGCTTTGGGGGGTGGTGTGGTTGTTATTTTTTCGCATTAGTCCGCGTCCGTTTCATGCTTGGCGCAGGCTGTTATTGCGTCTATTCGGTGCGCGGTTAGGTAAGCATGTAAATGTGTATCCCAATGTAAAAATATGGGCACCTTGGTCGCTTATTGTTGGTAACCACGTAGGAATCGCCGATGGCGTTACCCTTTACAATATGGCGCCCATGGTGATTGGAGATTGCTGTGTAATCTCTCAAGGTGCGCATCTTTGCTGTGGTTCGCATGATATAGATTCACTAAATTTTCAACTTGTGGCTAAGTCAATTACACTAAAAAATAATGTTTGGGTGTGTGCTGAGGCTTTTATTGGGCCTGGCGTTACGGTTGCAGAAGGCTGTGTATTGGGTGCGCGTGCTGTGATTGTAAAAAGTATTACTGAACCTTGGTCCGTTTGGGCTGGTAACCCAGCGCTGATGAAAAGAATGCGTAAAAGAGAGGGCGTGCAATGAGTGGTATATCCGTACTTATTCTAACCAAGAATGAAGAGCAAGACCTTCCAGATTGCCTAAAGTCTGTTGCTTGGAGCGATGATATTCATGTGCTCGATTCCATGAGTACAGATAAAACGTTAGACGTAGCTAAGAGTTTTGGCGCCAAAGTGACTGTGAGAGCTTTTGATGGCTACGCATCACAACGTAATTTTGGTTTGAAGCTTTCTTTTAAGCACCAGTGGTTAATGATACTGGATGCGGATGAGCGAGTTACTCCATCGCTCGCTTCTGAAATGCGTGACTTTGCGAAGTCAGCTCCAGTATATGTTGCTGGTGCACGTATGCGCCGCCGTGATATTTGGTGGGGGCGTTGGCTAAAGCATGCGCAAATCTCGCCATTTTATGTGCGGCTTGTTCGTGTTGGTCGGGCGCATTATGAGCGTGAGATCAACGAGGTGCTGGTGGTTGATGGTGATATTGCTGAGCTTACCCAACCTTTTGTGCATTACCCATTTTCTAAGGGTCTAGATCACTGGATTAGTAAACATAACACTTACTCGCGCATGGAGGCAGAGGTGGTTGCTAAAGGCGCTTTTATTAAACCCATTTGGCGAACAGCATTGTTTGGCCGAGACTTTGGTGAACGGCGCGTGCATCAAAAAGCAATTTTCTACGGATTGCCCGCTCGCCCCTTAATTAAATTAATTTATATGCTCATCGTTAGGCGTGCATTTCTAGATGGTTGGCCAGGGGTTAGATATGCCGTTCTTCAGGCTATTTATGAGTATTTTATTGTGCTTAAAACCAAAGAGATGCAAGTCGCTAGAATTGAACATTCTTAGAGACTCAGGTAAAGATTCTTAATTTTGAAAATACTTATTTACAGTGCAAACTTTGCCCCAGAACCAACAGGTATCGGCAAGTACTCTGGTGAAATGGCAGCTTGGTTAGTTGCGCAAGGGCATGAAGTACGCGTAGTGTCTGCACCGCCATATTATCCAGCTTGGCAATTGGGCGAAGGTTATGCTTGTTGGCCACCATATCGGCGCGAACAATGGCAGGGTGTGGATGTTTGGCGTGCGCCTTTGTGGGTTCCGCGCTCTCCGGGTGGTATTGCTCGGGTGCTGCATTTATTAACATTTGCAGTTCTATCGTTACCAGTAATGTTGTGGCAATCGCTATGGCGACCAGATGTTGTGATGACTGTTGCTCCTGCGTTTGTGTGCGCTCCTACTGGTTGGTTAGTAGCAAGGTTGTGTGGAGCTAAAGCTTGGCTTCATATTCAAGATTTTGAAGTGGATGTGGCTTTTCAGATGGGATTGCTTAAAGGCGCATTATTAAAAAATATTGTGCTTGGCGCAGAGCGCTGGCTGTTGCGAAGATTCGATTGCGTATCGTCAATTTCTGGGCGAATGTTAGATAAGCTTCGTGAAAAAGGTGTGATGGAGCGAAAGATTCGCTTCTTTCCTAACTGGGTAGACATCACGCATATTTATCCATTAATTGAGCCTAGTGATTATCGTCAAGAGCTTGGTATTGAGCCGACTACTAAGGTTGTGCTTTTTTCTGGAACCATGGGCGGTAAGCAAGGGTTGATGGTGATTCCAGATGCAGCTGAAAAATTAATGCATCGCAAAGATGTTATGTTTGTTGTATGTGGTGATGGCGTAATGAAACCGCAACTAGAAGCCGCCAGTGCAAAACTTACCAATATTCGATTTTTACCACTACAGCCTTTCGAGCGACTTGGGCAACTCTTAGGCTTGGCCGACATTCATTTGTTGCCACAAAGTCCTGAGGCCGCTGATTTGGTGTTGCCATCTAAACTTTCTGGTATGTTAGCTAGCGGTAGACCCGTAATAGCAACCTGTCAGGTTGGCACTGAAATTGCCCGAGTGGTATCTAATTGTGGGTTAGTTTCTGCACCAGAAGATGGAGCTGCGCTCGCCAGCGCAATTTTACAGCTTGCTGATAATGACGAAGCAAGACAAGCCTTAGGGGTTCAGGCGCGACATTATGCTAAAGAGAATTTTGAAAAAAACGGCGTGTTGAAGCGGTTGGTTTATCAGTTGCGCTTTATAACAGATAGACGTGTCAAAGGTAGATGAGTCATGGTTACAGTGAATTATTGCAGACTTAGGCAGATAGCATTTTATTTACTTATACCGATTTTATTTTCCAGTAATCCTACCTATTCACAAGCTGAAAATTTAACTGTTAGTGTAGCTGATGATGAGGCATTAGGGCCTTTTCAAAGCTGGACTAATGTTCACAATTATGGCGCGGTTGGGGATGGTTTAGCCGATGATACTCAGCCGATTCAGTATGCGCTAAACGATCTGGGAAAGGCTGGTAAATCATCGGTTCTATATTTTCCTGCTGGTAAGTATCGAATTACAAAGACCTTAGATTTACATGGTAAATTTGCAGTTAGTCTCAATGGCGAAGATCCAGCAACAACTAGCCTGATATGGGATGGTCCATTAAAAGGCGTAATGTTAGTGGCTAATGGGGTTAGCCTTTCAACATTTTCCCGAATTACTTGGAACGGTGATAATAAGGCTGGCACTGGGGTTGGGCAGTGGTGGAACCATAGGACGATTAAGCAGTATTCAAGCTTCATTCGGCACGTAGATGAAGTATTCGTTGATATGGGTACAGGTATTGCTGGCGGTAGAATTGATAGTTCAGACTTTGGAGAGCTTGATTCTGAAACAACGATATTGCGTACTCATTTTATACGCAATAGTGTTGCTGGCATTAGCCTTGGAAGCTTTAATGCGCTTGACTGGTGGATATGGGATTCTCAATTCATTAATTGTGCCAGAGGAGTGACAAACGAGTTTAGTGCGGGCAATGTGACTGGTGCTGGCAACTTTATGGTCTACCGAAGCTTATTTAGAAACTCATCTGTGGCAGACGTCACCATAGGTAACACACAATGGTTCTCACTACATAATAATACTTCTATTGGTTCCAGGCGATTCTTGCAGGCAGGCAATGTCGGGCGGAATGGCGCGCAGCTTATTTTGCAGAATAATAGGGTAATTGATACTACTGATCCAGTTTCCATCAGCGTAGGTAATATGGGCCCGTTGATAATGATTGATAATAAAATCCGCAGTACAAAGAGTAGCAATGGTGCTGTAGTTGCCATGAACGGTAGCACTGCTGGACGAGATGTGATTTCTATTGGAAATAGTTATACCGTCACAAAACCGATATTGCTTCCAGAACCAAAGGTTGATCGCCTGCTAACTTTGCAGGATAAAACAGTTTCTAAAGAGAGTATCTCTGATGTTTTACCAGATATGCCCTTGGTCGCTAGAAATTTCAATCGGCGGGTCCTTGAGGTGCCCGTGGGAGCTAGCGGAAAGATGATTCAAGCAATCATCAATATAGCGGCGTCTGGTACGTTTGATAATCCTGTGATTCATCTACCATCTGGAGAGTACCCGCTAGATAGAACGCTAACGATTCCAGCCCGCACAAGGTTACAACTGGTGGGTGATGGAGCGTCTAGCTGCTTCATTTGGAATGGGCTTGCTGGGCACAACATGATTGAACTGCTTGGCCCCAGTTATGCTACGGTGCGTGATTTGCAGTTTAGGCCAGGCACTGCTAAAGCGACCACTGCAATTAGTATGGATAATGCAGACCAGATTGGTGGCAGAATTTTACTAGATGGCGCAATGCAATCTAAGATCATTGTTTCTGGGGTAAAGAACACAAAGCTAGATATTCGCTCTATCGGGATTGATGGTCTTTTATTGATGGGTAGTTCGGCCATTGTGACTGGAGCGGGAAATATTGCGCCAATCAATATGTTGAAAGATAGCAATCTATTGGTGCAAGACAATTGGTATGAAGGGCAGCGGTCAAAATTATTCAGTGCTGACGGTGGGGTATTTACATTGATTGGCGGGCATTGGGCGCCCGCAGACCCGGCGCATGGTGGCGGAGCTGCAGATTCTTCAATACATTTTAATGACTATGCCGGACAAGCGACATTTGTTGGCATGACTTTATGGATGCCTCATGAAGATAATGGTATACGTATTGATAATGAGACTTCAAGTTCAAAACTATTGTTTCTTGGGGTGGGTGGCGATAAGGAAAATATCATTAAACGAACCGCTACAGGGGGGGCGATAAATGCAATTGCTCTGGGAAAATATACTAGCAATTATGGGCAGTCGCAAATACCAGATAGTAAGAGTAAAGACTCTAGCCATATTCTTGCTAACTTAAGTCAGGCTCGAAGTGTTGTGTGGGAAACATCATTGGGTGAGAGAGTTCCAGATGTTACTGACGTACACTTACTTAATATCATGACGGTCGACAGTGGTGCTGTGGGCTTAAATATTAGTGGTGGAATACGAGTTGCACCTTAAGTTTTCGCTAATGCTAATGATTTTAATAGGAATTTATAGTGAGAATACCGAAAAAACTGCTGTTAGGCTTAATTTCTTCTCTAATACTTTGTGAGGCTGCAGTTCAGTTTTTTGGTTTAGTAGATGTGCCAGTTTACGAAAGAAATAATCAAATCGGATATATTCCCGCGCCGAATCAATCGGGTGCATTTATGCGCTCTCATACTTGGAGATTCAATGAGTACAGCATGGGTGCTGGTCCATTTAATCCAGATTCAAAACGGTTCAACTTATTGCTGATTGGTGACAGTTTGGTGCTTGGGGGCAACCCACTCGCCGAGCCTGAACGTTTGGGACCTCAGTTGGAAAAATTGACTGGTTGGCAGGTATGGCCAATTTCGGCAGGTAGTTGGGCAATGCAGAATGAACTGACTTACATGTGTCAGCACCCCACCGTATTAGAAAAGATGGATGCGATTGTTATTGTGTCAAATTCTGGTGATTTTGATGTGCCCTCTAGTTGGGCTTCGGATCTAACACATCCTTTGCATCACCCATTTCCAGCTCTTATTTATTTGGCAAGAAAGTACGTATTTCAGTCATCTACGCCACCGCAAGTAAAGCCGGAAATGCAAGTAGAACTAAGGGATTGGCAACATGATTTGTATGCGTTGTCTCAGAAGTTTAAAAAGCCTATATACATATTTATGTATCCAAATTCAGCAGAATTTCATGATGTTTTAAAAAGGCAACGTCAACTTGATTCCAAAGTTCCACTCATACAAGCGCAGTTTGGCGATGCTGCCAAAATTTATAAAGTTGCAAATGATACACATTGGAATGAGACACTTTACCGGGATGATATTCATCCTAGTGGCAATGGTAATTTAGTGCTGGCTGAAATATTACAAAGGGATATATGCGAGTCAGTTGTCGAAAAGATGTTATGTAAGTGAGTTTATTAATATTTAACTCATTGATTAAAAGCATCTTCCTGTAACAATCTATTAATACAATAGTTCGGACTATTTTGCAATGAAGGGCTGCTGAGCTGGTTATAAGAAAAATCAAGCTAAGTTCCAGTTCAATACTTTCACTGTATTGCAACCGTAATGGTGGGTGTCGAGTTGTGGCTTTTAAATTAATAAGTAGAGAAAAATATGCTTCGAGAACATAAACTAAAAACGATTAACGCGCTAACAGGTGTTCGTTTTCTAGTTGCGATGTTGGTTTTTTTATTTCATTTTGGCGCATCGTTTTCTGAACGTATTGGAATGCCACACTTTGTTTCAACTTTTCTTCATAACGGAAAAGTTGGTGTGAGTATATTTTTTGTACTCTCAGGTTTTATATTGACTTATACCTACACCCAAATATTTGCAACTAAATTTGATTTAAAGGATTTTTTTGTTGCAAGGTTTGCTCGCATTTATCCTGTATATCTGCTTGCTTTAATTATCATGTTACCCGTGTTGCCTAAAGTCTTAGATGCATGGTCGGTTCTATGTGTACTATTTATGGTGCAATCTTGGACATCACCATTTTCTAGCTTCGGTGGTACTTGGGTTATGCAGGCATGGACTTTATCGGTCGAGTTGTTTTTTTATCTATGTTTTCCAATGCTTTTGATCTTGATGCGACACATTAAAATTAACATGATTCTGGTCGCACTATCTTGTGTGTCATTATTCATAGTTGCTCTTGGAACCCCATGGATAGACCCCGGTGTGAAATTTATACCATTTTTGCCAAAAGAGATGGTTCCACTTCTACCAATATTAAGGCTACCAGAGTTTATATTTGGAATGCTAGTCTGTAAGTTAATGTTTATTTTGCCTCAGTTTTGGAACAAAATATCTGACTTTAAATTGTCTTTAATAACTTTTTTCTTAATGATTATTTTATTATCATTCACTGAATCAATTCACTTAAAATCACTAGCAACCATCTTGTTTGGTCTTTTTATCATTCAGTTAAGTTACGGAAAAAATTTGATGGTTACGGTGCTTTCTAGCAAGCAAATGGTTTTACTTGGTGGCGCTAGTTATGCACTTTATATTACTCAAGGACCAATCAGGCAATGGTTTTACTGGGCTGTAGACAAGGGATTTACATCTGAAAAAATAGCTTCTTTCCTAAATCCAATTGTAACAATATCCCTCTCAATTATTATTTTCATCTATTGGGAGCAACCAGCTAGAAAATTTTTATAATTGGGTTTGTAAATAGAATCTTAAAAATTATGTCTTATACACAAATTTAATCAGGTATTCATAGCCCTGTCCTGAAACTGTCATGTTAGTTCAGTAGTATTTATCGCTTAAAGATATTTAAGCGAGAAGTAAATTGAAGATCACCGTTATTGGCACTGGTTACGTTGGCTTAGTCACTGGTACTTGTCTGGCGGAGATTGGCAACAAGGTGTTATGTTTAGACCTTGATGTTGATAAAATCAATACGCTGAATAATGGGGGTATCCCTATCTATGAGCCAGGCTTATTAGAAATGGTTCAGCGTAATGTTGCTGCACGGCGCTTGAGCTTTACCACTAATATTGAAGATAGCGTGGCCTGGGGGCAGGTTCAATTTATTGCTGTTGGCACTCCGCCAGACGAAGACGGTTCTGCTGATCTTCAATATGTAACAAATGCCGCTCGTAATATTGCCAAATACATGACCGATTACAAAGTGGTCATCGACAAAAGTACCGTGCCAGTGGGTACTGCTGAAAAAGTAAGCACTGCCATGACAGAAGAGCTTGCCAAGCGTGGCGCAGACTTTCCATTCTCCGTTTTATCGAATCCAGAATTTCTTAAAGAAGGTGCTGCAGTTGAAGACTTCATGCGCCCTGATCGTATCGTGATTGGCTCGGATGATGAGCGTGCATCTACCCTGATGCGTATTCTTTATGCGCCGTTCGTGCGTAATCATGACCGTATTATTTTCATGGATGTTAAAAGTGCTGAGCTGACAAAGTATGCTGCTAATTGCATGCTAGCTACTCGCATCTCATTTATGAATGAACTGGCTAACCTTGCTGATAAATTAGGTGCTGATATAGAGCAGGTGCGGATTGGCATTGGATCTGATCCAAGAATTGGTTATCACTTTTTGTATCCTGGTAGCGGTTACGGTGGGTCATGCTTCCCTAAAGATGTGCAGGCGTTGATTCGCACTGCAGATGACATCGGCCAATCAATGGAAGTGCTCAATGCGGTTGAAAAAGCTAACGATGCACAGAAGCAAATTCTGCTAGAAAAAATCAAGTCAAAATTCGGTGAAAATCTTAGCGGTATGAAGTTTGCTCTTTGGGGTTTGGCATTTAAGCCTAATACAGATGACATGCGAGAAGCCTCTAGTCGCGTCATTATTGAAGGTTTGTGGAGCATGGGCGCAACTGTGACAGCCTACGACCCAGTGGCTATGACTGAATCTAAGCGTGTTTACGGGGATGATGCACGCCTAAGTTATGCAGACTCATCTACAAATGCTTTAGAGGGTGCTGATGCCTTGGTCATTGTGACTGAGTGGAAGGAATTTAGAGCGCCTGATTTTGACCATATTAAGGCTACGCTTAAGACGCCAGTTATATTCGACGGACGAAATATGTACATACCATCGCAGGTTAAAGAGGCTGGACTGGAATATTTTGCTATCGGTAGACGCTAAAATTAATTATTAAGGTGGGTTGTAAAAATGCATCAAACAGTCATTGATACAAAGATTCAGCCGGTTATCCTCTCTGGTGGTTCAGGTACACGCCTATGGCCACTATCTCGCGAAAAGTATCCAAAACAGCTCTTGCCGTTATTTGGTGAAGATTCTTTATTGCAAGGAACAGTACGCAGGGTTGATGGTATTGAAGGCATTAAACTTGCCGCACCGATGGTGGTGTGCAACGAAGAGTATCGCTTTGTGATTGCAGAGCAGTTGCGTCTTATGGGTAAAGATGGCGTAATCGTGCTTGAGCCAGTTGGCAGAAATACGGCACCAGCACTCACGTTAGCTGCACTTGAAGCAGTTGCCAAAGAAGAGGACCCTGTATTGCTGGTGATGCCGGCAGACCATGTTATTCTTGATAACGCTGCGTTTCAGAAGGTGGTTTGCCAAGGCGCAGCGTTAGCCGCTATCGGCATGGTTGTGACATTTGGTATTACACCAGATTGCCCAGAAACTGGTTTTGGATATATTCAAGCTGGGGATTCTTTGGGTGCGTCATTTTCTGGTGCTTGCAGCATCGCGCGGTTTGTTGAAAAGCCTGATCGTGAAATGGCT
>Ga0265593_1000457_pt1 | contig 22918 bp, 40 predicted proteins | sample saktaG_8_FD_190136 | JGI IMG/M metagenome (GOLD analysis project Ga0265593, IMG submission 190136) | Saline water microbial communities from Sakinaw Lake, British Columbia, Canada - sak_2011_5_24_36m | ecosystem: Environmental > Aquatic > Non-marine Saline and Alkaline > Saline ...
GAATTTTTTAAGAAAATTATTGTTGGGTCAAATTTCTTAACAGCTGATGAATTTAAACACCTGCTAATTGGTAAAGACTATTGGATGGATGCTACAGAAATGTGTCGTAGAGGTATCGCCACACATATTCTCATCGATGGTAAAAAAATCAAAGCTAAAAAATATTTAAAACAACTGAAAAAAGCAAAATTATGAAAAACGATAATATGCCGAAAGAAAAAACGTCCAAAAAAAAGAGTAATAAAAGTAAGCTAGATATTCCGCAACTTTATATCGAAGATACGTTTGATGTTTCTGGTGATAATTCAAAGCAAACGGAACTAATTGAAATAGAAACACCAGTAAATATTGTGGAAAAGATGTTTATTTCGGAAGAAGATTTGCTGAATTTGTCATCATTTAAAGCGAATGTTGACAAATTAATTATTCATATTTTCTATGAAAAAAGTTTTAATCACTTATTAGATTTTCTTTATTTAACCGGTATGTATAAGCATTATGAGATAGATGATTTGTATGATGAAGTGTATTATTTGATTAAACAAGTCATTTTTAATTATCGTCAAAGATTATCGAAAATATCATTGGATTACGCAACATATCAACGTATTATGCAGTTTTTCGATGATATACCGGTTTTATATGTCGAATTTAAAAATTCTACATCTCTTGATAAAGTAGATTTAAAGGAAAAAATGGATGCGATGATTAATATGGAAAAATTTATGAAAATTAACTTTTTTTCTTATTTAAAATGAGGTTTTATGTTTCAAAATACCGCACAATTCAATAATATTTTTAAACATTTAAAAATTTATTATGATGTTGAAAAGCAAATAGAACCATTCTGTCTAGAATTACTTAGATGCAGTTTTTCTGAAGACCCCAAAGATATTCCGAAAGTTTGTTTAGATGCTTTGGAATTATTAGAAAGAGAATTAAATTCTCCACATACGAAATTGGAGCGGCAACGATGAGTGAAGTTGAAAAATTTATTAATGAATTAAATGAGGATGACATTGAATATCTCGAAAAAACGGTATTTGATTCAAATGGACATATTATTTCAAAATCCAATTTAGAAAAATTAATTGATGTTGAATCAACCGAATATTCCCAAAAAAATGCAACACAATACGCATTAAAAATCAACCTCAATTCCGTTGACATACAGGCGGCTTAAAATAGCGATATTTTGATGCAAAGAGTATAAATTGCTGGAAACCCTTAGAGCTTTAGAAACCACAATCAGATTCGTAAGAATGGGGATGACGGTCAAAAAATTTTAAAAGATTGGGTAATCAGCAGCCAAGTTCCCTACCATTTTTGTGATTAATATGCGAATATTATTTAAGGGAAAAGGTTCAGAGACTATAATTACTCCATCTCCTTGAGATGATGGTATAGTCCAAACTACAAGCATAATGCAGAATGTCTTATGAAAATAAGTGTAGTTAGCTATGGGGTTCAAATTATGCAACACTTCAAATTCGCGGATGAATGGGGCTGTCTTGGAGCTAGCACAACGCTTACTGGGAGAATCTTGTCAAAATTTGGTCTAATTGAAACAATAGAACAATATTTCAATCCGGAAAGGGAAGTACGTTGGGAATTTCCACTTTTGGATAACATCACTGTTGCATCGGATGATTCTAGTTTTTTTAAAAATCCGGAAACGCAAATGTTACGTTCGGCAGTTATTTCCGATACCGATAGCGTTACAGGTGATGCGAATGTAGATACGGACAGATTTGGTACAATTTCTATTGCAGAATTAGAAAAATTAGCTGATAGAACAGAATATAAAAATGGAAAAGAATTTCATTTCTTTGACATTCCATTAAAAGTTACAAATTTCGTTGGTGGTAAGTATGTTTTTGACGATGTTAAATTTTTGTATTCACACAACGTAAGTAAAGATATTTATGAAATTGAATTAGAAGATGGTAAAACCATACGTGTGACAGAAGATCATTCAATAATGGTTCTTGATGAGTTCAATAATCCAACTATTGAAAAGAAACCTTACGAATTAACAGAAAATGATTTGTGTTTAGTTTTTAATTAGATTAAAAATGGTGGTTGTATTTTTAACCACCATTTTTATTTTTTTCAATTACATGATTTTTTTAGTATTCCAATCAGAACCATCAGTAGCATAACCACCAACATTCAAACCTTCAATCAAAACCAACATTTTATCTGTAGCCAATGTAAATTCAGTAATATCTGGAACTAAATTAATATCGCTAAGAAATGTGTATTTAAACTGGACACTATAACCAGATAAATCACCGCCTAATGGCAAACCAGGTATTACTTTAGCATAACTACAAGGCAACCAATCAGACCAACGTATCCCATAGTTAGATGAAACTTTTACAAATACACCAACCTTTGAATAATTATTTGATTTCCATGTAGTAATTAAAGGTCTATTCACAACAAAATCACCCAAATCAAAAACATCCGAAATTCGCTCACCTGTTGAATTTATAACTCTAATTGATGAATTGTTATCAAATGCAACATAACCAAAAATTTCAGCCGGGTGAGTTCTTTCAGAATCGGTTTTTTGATCTTCCTCTGCATAGAATTTGGTAGTATCTTTTGACCAAGCTCCAGAACCTCTAGTCCAATATCCATCGGTATTATTCATAGTTTGACCTTTAATCAAAACATCTGGAGCAGTAGTGAATCCGGCTTTAAATTGTATAGTTACGTCTTTATTATTTTCGATACTGGTTTCTAACCTTTTATCAATAATTCCAGCTTCACACTTTACGTTAGTTATTTGACCTTTTCCAGACATAGGCTCCATAGCTACCCAAGCAATAATTTCGTTAGCTGCAACTTTTTTTGTTTCTGCTAATTCTTGAGCTACTTCAAAACCATCAGTCGTTACTTTTTGAACCATTGTTGTAGCAAACATATTATTTCTGTACGAATTCAATGAATGCAACACTACTGGAATTTGGGTGAATAACTTACTAAATTTTATGTATTCCGGTTTAAAATCTGAGCCCGAATCCGATTTTCTGGCAATAGTGGTACTAATAGTGCCAGCTTCAATTCTATAACCAGAAGTTGTGATGTGTGATCCAGCTTCAATAACCAAAAAAGAAGCGGTTTCTTTGCCATGCGCACTATCATCTGGAGCTTCCATAAAAAGAACACATGATGTCGCAGTAACATCTTTAACACGTACTTCAACAGATTTATTATCGGTTCTAGTTATACCGTAGGCGATGACTACCGGAGATTTATACTCCCTTTTAAATTTAACGGTGACTGTAAAACCTTTGTCAATCGTATCATTTAAATCAACATGTCCTGTTTCCCCCATCATTCCTTCTGCAAGTGTAAGACCATCTGCGTTAACTAATGTTCCTGTATGGCGTCCACTTCTCAATGTACTTCTAATTGATGTAACTTGTTCCATAATTTTCCTCTTTCTTTAAAAAATTAATATCTTTTTCTTATTTATTCAATTTTTGTGTAAAATTATTTATCAATAACCTTGGAAAATAAATTATGAACAAATGTAACTGTGGTGCTGAATATAAAACAACCAAACCATTTTTAAAGCATGTTGAAAATTGTTCTTATTCGGATCTAGATATTGATGTCATTCTCCATTTAGGTCATATGATAAATGAAGTTGATAGAACGTTATTTTATGCAAATTTTGGAAAACTAAAAAAATATGCAAAGGACAACAAACTTTCTATTAGTGAAGCAACCGAAGAAATGCTCCATAAAACTATTTATAGTTACAGAAAATCTTTATGGGATATTCACCTAATTTGGCAAAATAATCTTTTGACTAGTGAAAGGAGACAGTTTTTACAATGGGTCTGGAAAAATTATAAAGACATAACCTTAATTTCTCTTAGAAACTTATTGGGTAACGAAAAAATCATTTATAGATTTAATTTGGAAAATACCACTCCAACAATTACAAAAAGGATAAATGATAGTCTAATTTTTATTCATGAGCATGGAGAAATAGAAAATGATTTTGAATTTGTCGATCTTATATCAACTGGAAAAATTTCGATGTATTATGTTTTATTCAATGATTGGTTAGCATCTGAATGGTTTGGTAGATTGGATAAAGACTTACAGGATGAATTGCATGATTATGTTGAATTAGCTAGCAAAACTGTTTTAGAGCGATTAACACCAAAAGAATTTGACGAATTAAACAAATTAGCTTGTTCTGAATCTCCTATAATTTACGATGTTTTTTAAAATAATCAAGTAAAAAAAGTGGGCTCGAAACCCACTTTTTTGTTAGAATTTTCTTTTTGGAGCTTTTGATTTCAATCTGATTTTCATTTCTAAATTTGAAATATTGGAAACAAAAGAGGACATTATACAATCATAAGTTTCCAGCATTCCATTTTTTAAAATCGATTCTGAAATATCCTTTATATTATCACCAAAATTTGGCAATGAAACGATCCAGTTTTTTTGTTGTGAATTCAAAACTATTTTTCCAAGCTCACCACCTTTTAAATCCTTATCCCATTTTGAAATCTTATCATTGTCTAAAACGAAAACCAATTTCTTATTTTGTAAATTAAAATTTTTCAATAACGAAATTTGTTCCTTCGTAATGTTTTTTGATAAAACCGCAATACCATTCAGATGATATGCGTCGATAATTGATTCGGTTACAAAAATTTGTTTTACGTCTTCACTTTTAAAAATTCTATCTAGCCCATAAATTATTTTTCCACGGTCGTTATACGATTCATCTGACGGCGGATATAAAAATTTGTTTTTTGTTTTGAATAACGCTCTAGCAGTCCAACAAATCAATTTTCCATCAAAATAAATTGGAAAAATCAACCTGTTTGCCATTTCACCATCCAAGCATAGGAATAAATCATTCATTTCTGTTAAGCCGTGGTCTTTTAAATAAGCTCTAGCCAAAACTTTTAATTCTTTAAATTTATTTTTATACCTTCCAGCTATTTTTGAAATATCCATATTCAATGATAAAGAAACGTCCGGAAGTTCTATTTCTTTATAATTTATCAATTCTAATTTATCTTCACCAAGAGCATCTTTTAAATCTTCTTGATCTTTTAAATTTGAGTTTGGAAAAATTTTTTCTTTTTTTAGTTCAAATAAAATCGAACCAACTTTTTTCCATGAAGATTTTGAAATAAAAGAAGCTAAAGTTTGAATATTACTTCCACTAAATCTATGTTTCCCACCACAGTTAAAGCATTGCCAACCAATTTCATCATTCATAAATAAAAAATGTGATCTTGGATTTTTAGACCTTCCATCATTACAATATGGACAACCGGACATATTTTGTCTCCAACCTTTTGGAGACTGTGAGCCAAGCATAAAATATTTTTCAATAAACGATTCTTGTTTAAATCCGTATTGCATCACTTAATCCTTGTAACCAGTCACTAATAAAATTTCTAATTTTTTTATTTTTGGATTGTATGAAACCATCTTTCTTAAATCGATTATAAATGGTTTCACTTTTCTCAATATCGAATTTTATTTTTTCGCCGGTTTCTTCATTTTCAAATGTAATAATATGCTTATCAAAACGCCAACCACTAATTGAATAATTGTAACCATTTATCTTAAATATCCCAAACCGATACAATGATCCTGTTTCTTTTTTGGAAAATGAGTGTTGTATGGTATTTTTATTTTTTTTAGCCCATAATTCCAAACAAAAAAGTAGATTTTTAAACATAACTGTTTCTTTGTCATTTAACATTTTTTTTCCTAATTTTAAAAATTTTAGACTCGTTGGAACAATCCATAATTATCAGTGCTAAATCCGGACGTTCTTCCATAAAATTATGAATCAATCTATTTTTAGCAATCATATTCAATTCATATGATTCAATCATAGGTTCATTCTTTTTAAAATCACTTAAAAATGCATTGACAATATCTACACGTTTTTCAAAAAAAATGAACAAAGATTTTTCATCAAAAATTTTAAAAAAAATCAACGATTCTTCGATAGAATAAATTGATGATGTATCTATCAAATCATTTTGAATTTCAATGATTATTATTGCTGCCATATCAATACATGATGTTATGTTGAATTTTGTGAATATCTATAATACCTTTTACTTTCCAATCGAAAGATGATAATTCTTTTTCTTTTGATTCTAAAGATTTGATCGATACTTGAACTTTTTCCAATAACGATTTATATTCGGCATATTCTGGAAATTTTTTTATCTCGCGTTCATAATCTTTGTGAGTTTTAAATAATTCTGGGGCGCCATCATATTCTATCGCCACATTATGAATTTCTGCGGCAAACCATTGCTCAAAAGCAATTTCTAAGTCTATGTGGGTTAAACGTAATTTATAAATTATCTTTATTAATTTTGCTTGATAGAAATTTGCAAGAGCTATTTTCTCTTGCAAATTTTCTAATTCTATTTTTGGATTTAAAGAAAAATCCAAAATTTCTTGAAGTTCTAAAACCTCTTTTGGTGTTAAAATTTCTGTCAAAAAAGCTAACATTAAAACTCCTCTTTGCGTATTTTGGTAAAAAGGAATTTTACAATATTTTTGATTATTCTTCAGAGAAAAATGTTACTTGAAGATCATCTAATTCAAAGCCAAATTTACCAGCAGCTTGTTCCAAATCAAAGAACGTATAATCACTTCCGGCTTTAACGCGTCTGATTGCTGATAATGCGTTGTTTTTTAAATAAGATTCAAACGAATCCATTACAAATTCTGCATCAATTTCAAATTTACTAGCAACACCATTTATCAAATCAATATCGATTTGATCTGGTTTGTAATTTGCATTGATTTCAGCGATTGCTTCTTGAAATCTTTTTGCTTCTTGATGCAAGCCATCCGTTGTTGAAACCTTCACATCTTTTTTTCTAAACATGAACATAATAGAAAACTCCTTAATTTTAGTCATTTTATTTATTTATTATTTATTCAAACTACAAAATTATTGTAGAATAATTCAAAATTAAATTTATTTGGAGATCTTACATGATTTTAAATTCTGCCATTTTTGAAAAACCCAGCTGTAAATTTAAATTTTTACAACGCGAAGGATTTTTTACTCCACAATTTTATGAAATCAACAACACGAATGAAGCATTATCACTTTACAAGGGATATATGGTTGGCGACCGTGATAAATTGGATTATGATATTGATGGATTGGTTCAAGAAGTCGATGAGTTTGAATCTCAAAAAGAATTGGGGTATCAGCCAAGCGGTTTAGTACCAAAATTTGCAACATCAATAAAATTTGATAGTACTGGCGCCATTACAAAATTAAAAGATATTAGATGGTCTGTTGGCATGACAGGAAAAATCATACCAACAGGAATATTCGAACCAATCGATATTATGGGAGTTACGATTACAAAAGCTTCATTGCATAACTACGAACTGTTGAAAAAAATGATGGATTCCGAAGGTTTGAAAATTGATAGTGAATGCGTGGTTTGTAGACGAGGCGATGTAATACCACATATGCTCGGAGTAAAAAAATCTGGGGCTGGAAAACACATTCAAATCATTGAATGTTGTCCAGAATGCGAAGAAAAATTAGTCGTTTTTTCAGTCAATTTAGTTTGTGAAAATATGTCGTGTCCTGCAAAAACAAAAGGTATTTTTACAAATATGTTTAATACATTGGACATTAAAGGGATTAGTGATAAATTTGTAGAAAAAGCGACAGAACTGTTTGATATTTCTACCATTGATGAGTTGATGAGTTTAACAGTTGATGAAATTGAAAGTATGCCTGGTTTTGCTAAGAAATCGGCACAAAAAGCGTTCGATGCGATTCATTCAGTAAAAGAAATAACCCCGGAACAATTTTTTGCATTATTAAACATTCCAAACCAAGGTGTGCGAGTTTTTGAAAATTTATTCTCACAATTTCCAATGGAAAAATTATTGGATAATTCATTTAAACCTGAAGATATTTTGGATACAAAAGGTATTGCAGATAAAACAGCTAACGCAATTTATGACGGTATTCAATCAAATTTAGAAAGAATACGTGAAAATGCAAAATGGTTCAAAATTATACAGAAAGGCAAAATTGTCGATGCTACAGCACATAAAAGTAAAATTGTGGGAAAAAGTTTTTGCATAACTGGAACATTGAATGAAGGTACGAGAAAAGATTATGAAGAAATGATCGTCAATGCTGGTGGAAAAATTGCTGCAGTTACAAAAAATTTAGACTTTTTGGTTACGAATGATGAAGACACATCATCTTCAAAAATGAAAAAAACTATAGAGTTGAATGCAAAAGCACACAATGACGGTATGGATAAACGTATTTTGATAGTGTCTGAAGCAGATTTAAGAACAATGTTGGAGATTAACTAATGGAAGAAGAAATTGATTTAAATGATGTTGAAGTTACGGAAGTTGATGAAACTGGTTTGACAGATCTACAACTTTACGGCCTAAATGCTACTTCAGTTCGATTATTAAGTAAAATTAGACAGTATATTGTTTTGACACAAATACAAATTGATTTAGTTGATAAATCGCATTCAATACAACCAATTATGCGAGAAATATACCAATTTGAAGAAACAAAAACTATTATGAGTATTCGTGAAGAATTTGATATGTTTAGAGTTTATACTTCCGACAAAATAGTTACGCGAAATGTAAATCAAATACGTGAAAGATTTGAACAGTCAATTAGTTTTGTTACAAGTAATATGCAAGCCGTAAATAGTGTCTATGATAAAGGATATGTTCAAATCTTAGATACATTTGCAGATAAACTGCAGCAAGTAGCATTGACAATTACCTCAAAATCCATTCTTAGTGAAAATTTCAATAACTGATATGAAAATTCTTTTTTTAGACATCGATGGAGTTTTAAACAACTTAGCATCATTAGCTGATGGTGTACATTTATTACCAGACAAATGTGTCATGCTTCGTGAATGTTTGAAAGAAGTTGATGCTAAAATCGTCGTTTCGTCATCGTGGCGAATTTTAAATGATTTAAAAATGTTGCAGCAACTTCTTCGTAGATCCGGATTAAATACTCAAATTGTAGATGTGACACCAAGATTAAAGACTGGGCGTAGAGGATTAGAAATCGAAGCATGGTTGAAAGGTAATCCATATGTAGTGAATTACTGTATTGTTGATGATGATTCCGATATGCTTGATGAGCAAAAAGATAATTTTGTAAAGTGTGATACCAAGATAGGATTGACAACACGCGAAATTTACAAAATTAAGGAAATTTTAAATAAAACGACTACGACTAATTTTTAAAAATCTAAAATAAATCTTGACCTTTCGATAAAAAAATGGTATCATAAAAAAAATTACAACATTAATAATAATAATAATATGAAAAAAATTAAAACTTTAGTTTATATCGGAAGGTTTCAACCATTTCACAATGCACACTTGCAAACCATTGAAATGGCGTCAAAATTGACAGAACAACTAATCGTCATTATTGGTTCAGACAATGCACCTAGGACAACGAAAAACCCATTTTCGACTCATGAGCGCAAATCTATGATTTTTAATTCGATTAAAGAATCGAATGATATAGATTTTGATTGTGACATCATAATTGAAAGTTGTGAAGACTTTGTTTATGATGATAGCATTTGGGTTTCAAATATAACGAGCATTGTTGAAAAATTTGCACAAGATAAAATTGGTATCATTGGTCACAGTAAAGATGATTCTTCCTTCTATTTGGATTTATTTCCAGAATGGGAGTTATATCCGGTTGAAAGACTGTCAGATATTAACGCGACGGATATTAGAAATGAATTTTTGGACATTAGAAATATTAGAATTTATCAAGGATTGAATTATTTGGTTGATAAAACCGATTCATTCATTAGAGACAATGTGCCTAATGCCGTCTATGAAGCAATAAAATACTTCGTCAACGGAAAAAATCAAAGAATTTCTTTTACTCATTACGAAACACTTTATAATGAGTTCATCTATATCGAAAATCATAATGGTTGGGAATTGGATTTTTTAGAAAACCAACCATTCTTTGTTATGGCTCACTGCTTCATTAAATCTAATAATAAAATTTTATTAAATAAAAGATCCCATACATTTGGAAATGGTTTATTAGAATTGCCTGGAAACTACATAAACCCAAAATTAGATAAAAGTATTACTTATTCATCTATACGAGCTTTAAAAGATTTATTGCAGTTGGATTCTATAGTTAATATTGAATTGGCGAATAATGTTGAAAAAATCGAAGTTTATGATAAAATTGGAAGAAGCCAACTTGGTAGACATATTGCCCATGTAGTACATTTTAAAATTGAAAATCCAGTCATTCAAACATTGTATGCTAAAAATACTTTAGTTTGGATCGATATTGAAAATTTGGATAGAAAAGATTTTTTTGAAGATCATTATGATATAATTATAAAAAACATCTAGGAGATAAGAATATGCCATGTAAAGATTGCGGACCAATATTTGAAAATGATAGACCTAGAAATTCCAAAACTAAGCAGTATGAAGAAAAAATTACATTTTTGGAAGCAGCACTATGTGCCTCATTAGAAGCACAATTCAGAAAATTTGAATACAAAGATATTTACACCATTAAAACAGATGGTGAAATTAGAGAGCTCATGTTGTCGGATTTAGATTATGATGAAGCTGGGATTACTAGAAATGAATTAACTTTGTGGTGGTTTGAACATCTTGAAAAAGACAAAAAACGTAGAATGTTAGAAGAAAAGAACGCAATTATAAATCGACGAAAGTTAGAAGCCCTTGAAAAACTAACCGCCGAAGAAAAACAATTATTAGGATTGCAATAATGCTAGAAAAAATTCTAAATTCATTTTCATCAATTTTTGTCAAAAATGAAGAAAACCAAATTATTAAAATTGCTGAATTTTTAGAAGAACATCATTTTAAATACGATTATCAAATAGTTTCTGATGACACAACTTGGATAAAATGTTTTCCATCGGGCGAAGAATTTGATTTGGATTTCCATATCACCGTAAAAAACAAAACCCAATATCATATTTTGATTTCGCTTTATCAAAATAAACAATCGACATACAACGAACATTGTGAAGTATTTGATGATTTAATCAAGTACGATCTTATTTTAAAAATTTTAAAGGCAAGAACATTAGATCATTTGTACTTTAATACACAGTCGTGGGATTACGATTTTAAAGATTTTGATTACATTTATAATTATTTTTGGTTTGATAAAAAATTTAGAATATTTAATTCTTTTACGTCTGAAAATGGCGATGTTCAACTTTGCGCATACAAAAACGGTTTTTGCTATGAAGTAACTGTACATAAAGATGGGGAAGTTTGGCTCATTATTGATGATTATGCAAATAAAGAAGAAACTGACTATGAAAAATATGAATTGACAATGGATTCTATTTTAAAAGAATTGGAATTCTATTTTGAACAACAAAATTATTAGGAAAAGTATTATGTTAAAAAATATTGATGGTGATTTATTAGAATTGGCTGAACAAGGACATTTTGATGTGATCGTTCATGGTTGTAATTGCTTCAACACCATGTCGGCTGGCATCGCTAAACAAATCAAAGATAACCACCCGGCCGCATATTATGCTGACCAGAATACAATTAAAGGAGATTTTTCAAAAATTGGTACATATTCAGAAGGTGAAGCAGCATCTGGAAAATATTTGATTGTTAATGCTTACACACAATATGACTTCAGTCATGGTGATGATGTATTTGAGTACGATGCTTTTCAAAAAATCTTGAATAAGCTGGAAGATGATTTTACCGATGATACAAGATTCGGCTTTCCATTGATCGGTTGCGGTTTAGCTGGTGGAAATAAAAGCTATATTATTAAAATGCTTGAAGAATTCGCAGAAAAAAGAGATACTACACTAGTTATCTTTTCACAAAAATAAAAATTATGTTAAATTACAAATTACCAAAAGTCGCAGTAAGACAAAAGATTTTCAGTCATAACCACCAACCAATTTCAACTGTGGTTACTGAAAATATTTTCTGTATTGTTGCTCAAAGAGAAATTTCAAAATTAGTTATTCCAGAAAATACGGTTTTAATATCCATAACTAATCCGGGTTCAAAATTATTAGAAAAGAATATTATAAATCGTTTTGTTGATGTTTTAAATGTGCAATTTTATGACATAGACCAAAAAACATATGGAGAACTAACAGAAGATGGAAGTTTGGCAACTGAACCTATTGATTTTGAAACTGGTTTAATTATTAAAGAATTTATTTTAAAGCACAAAGATAAAAGGTTTGCAATTCATTGCTATGCCGGAGTAAGTAGGAGTGCTGCTGTTGGTTGTGCCATAAATTGTCTATTCCATTGTGACGGTGATATTGAAAAATATGAAAAGTACATGTGTCCTGTAAAAAGTCACCCAAGATATTTTCCAAATAGAACTGTGTTTGAATCAATAATTTTAAGTTAATTAAAAAGAAGAAAAACAAAATATGACACTTATCTTTGATCTTTTTGCAAAATTAAAATTTTGTATCATTGAGTTTTTTAATTCTGATATTGATTATGAATTTGATGATTTTTTAAATCCACCAATGGAATGATTTATGACGCCAATTTTAGAAGAACAAGAAACAATTAAAAAACCTTTAACCTTACAACAATGGTCAGCAAAATTTATGAATCAGTGAAAATTTCCAAAAAGAATTTAAAACGGTATCAACCAACGTAAGAGCGACTATTACAAATGCTGTAAATCAAGGCAGATTTGCAACAGAAGTATGTTTTAATGATTGGTATGTCAAAGAAAATTTTGATTTACTAACTGTCGTCAGAGATGAACTAATTAAATCCGGATATACCATTTCAGAATGGGAAAAATACGATGGTGAATTTGAAGGAACATCATTTTTTACAGTATCATAGTGATTGATGTTTAAAAAATATATTTCTAAAGAAGTAATTGAAAAATTTGGTGATGATGTGATTTCTTTTATTCAAGAAGAAGTTTATGCTTATGAAGGGAAATTTCAATTATTCAATGTTGCAACTCAGCAATTATTCGTCAATAATTGTATTACCGAATTTACCAAAAAGAACAAAAAATAAGGATTAACATGGACATTTATAAATTCAATTTCAAAAATTCACCGAAAATTTTAAATATTTACAACAATAATGTGAAATTACGAAAAGCATTAAAATTAAGTGTGAAAAATCAAACAATTTCTAAACTTTGTGATATGGAAATTGGACTACTAACATTGGATCTTGATTACTCAATTTCTATGCCTGTTTTAAAAAAATATCTTGAAGCACGTTTTGAAAATTGGTACATTTTGTTGTTGGACCAGTTATTTCATAATCAAACTAAAAAAGTTGAATTATTGAAAAAGATTTATGTGTTTGTAAAAAACGATGTAAAAAATGAAATTATCACAAATCCACAAATTTTAAGTGAACATTATACTTATGAAAATCTTAAGCATACTTATAACAGAAAACTTGTAAATGCTTATGATAGATTGAATGATTTAAAACAGGAATTAGATTATGAAATGCGATAAAGTTGTTTTAACAAAAGAAAAATGGATTACCGTTTGTATATTTAATGCTCTTTTAATTTATCTTATGAGTGTAATTTTTAATTCTTTTGGAATTGATATTCTTAATACGACTATTGCTGATGTTGGTCTACAAAATATTCTACCAATTTATTTATTTGCTGGAATGGTGAATTCACTCATCTTCTATAGTCGTTTAGGAGAGAAAAATGAAAATTGATACCAGTAAAGTTTTTTTTATTCTCACAACTAATAAAAAACAAGAAGTAATTGATAAACTGACAAAATTTGGATATGATCCTATTTGGTTTAATCCTGATAAGTATTTGAAATACCTTATTGATAATCAAGATGATTCTTTAAATGTTTCCGAATTAAAAGGCTTTAATAAGCAGAAGTATCTTGAAGAATTAGATTATAGTATTATTGGTGCGTTTCCTAGAAAAATTATTAGAACTTGTAACCCAAAATTGATTTTTAGTGAAGATTCACATTTTAAAGAATATCCAAAAATTACAGAAGCAGAATTTCTAGAAAAATTTGCCAATTCAATTTCTCTTTCTGCTAAAGAAGTTAGAGATATTGCATGGAGAAATGTACCAGAATCAACAAATGTTTTAATTTCTAAAGCAATAGAAGATATTTATGAGCAGATAGTTGATGAACACAATAAATTCAAATCTGTTTTTTCAATTGCAAAATATTATAGTGAACTAGAAAAATATGGTGAAATACCATACAAAAGTTATTATTTTAGATTGTTTGCATCTAAAATAATCGATGAATTTAAATCAAATGGCTTTGATGTCGAACTTTTAGTAGGTAATGAATCTTTAACTATTTCTTGGTTGTGAGGAGTTGTTCATGAAATTTGCAGTTGTTGGTTCGAGAACTATTACCGATTATAAAATTGTAAAAAACATTTTAGATGAACATAATATTTCGACTATTATTTCTGGTGGAGCCAAAGGTATAGATCAATTAGCCGAACGATACGCCAATGAAAAAAACCTAGAAAAGATAATTTATCTAGCTAAATGGGATGAATTTGGTCGTGGTGCTGGAATGGTAAGAAACACAGAAATCATAAAAGATGCTGATGAAGTTGTTGCTATTTGGGATGGAACTTCAAAAGGAACAGAAAATTCAATAAATTTAGCAAAAAAATTGAACAAACCTCTTTATTTGTACACTGTAAAAGATGAACAAATTTTGAAACCATGTATCAAAAATCATAACAATGCTATTGACGCACTTTTTTAAATCAAAAAAACACTAAGAGAAAAAAAATGAATGTTGCTATATTTCTTGCTTCTTGCATAATTCTGTTTGTTGGTATCGTATTATTTTTCTGGTTAATTTTAGATCAAATCATAATTTTTTTAAAAAGAAAAAGAATTATGAAGAAAAATGCAGAATTAGTTGCCATGTTAGATACTAAAAAAATCGCAAAAGAATATCGAAAAAGATTAAAAGATGGTACTCTTCGCAAAAAAAGAAATTTTTAGTATAATAACTAAAAGTAAAATCTTAAAATGTATAGGAAGCATTAAAAATGAATCAAATGTTTAAGTATGTCAGAATTGAAAAAAACAAATTAAAACCTCTAATTATTGAATATGATGAATCAAGTTTTGTAAAAAAACTTTTAAGTGAATTTAAAATTATATTTTCAAACATCTTTGATACTGCATATACTTATCATTATAACGTTTTTCCATTTGGTAATTTTTATTTACTATTTGCCGGAGATGATTTAGAAGATTTTTTAAATTCAAAAAATATAGAATTTGAAAAAATTTCTTATCCGTTTGAAATTTTTTCATGTGGTTTATCACTTAAAATCGGTTAATAACTGTGATTGTATCTGAATATTTTATTGAAGAAACCGTAACTGTTGACAATTTAGAAGTTATTTCATCTGGTGTATTACATTGCAAAGATAGAATAACGTTGCAATTAAAAAATGGAAAAAATGAAAAATTTAAAGTAGTTATAATCTTTAAGGACGATTATAGTGATGCATATTTCGAAGTTGAAGGTACTGATGACGGCTGTATAATTTTTATGTATGATCATCATAAACCAATGGGTGTTTGGAAGCCAATTTTAATTGGTGAACTATATGGAAAAGATATTTTTTTAATGTATTCTATTCCACTTATTATAGATGGAAAAAAAATTTTCAATTACACAATATTGAAACAAACTTATTAAGAGAAAAAGAAATGACAAATTTAATTCTAAATGCTGACAGTTACAAAGCAGCACACTATAGACTTTATCCAGATAACACAACAGCTCAATTTTCATATATTGAAGCAAGAACACCAAATAAAAAAATAATTCATTTTGGTTTATCATACGCAATCAAAAAGTATTTGTTGAATCCAATCACAACAGATATGATTGATGAGGCTCAGGATATTTTAACTAAACATGGATTACCATTTAATCGTGATGGTTGGCAATATATTTTGAAAAAACATAGAGGATATTTACCACTAAAAATTATGGCTGTACCAGAAGGTTCCGTGGTCGATTCACAAACACCAATGGTAACAATCGAATCAACTGATTTAAATATTCCATGGCTACCATCATATATTGAAACTATGTTACAACGTTCTGTATGGTATATGTCAACTATTGCAAGTAACGATTTATACAACTATAAAATCCTAAAAGCAGTGTATGATGAAACTTCAGATAACCAAACTATGTTAAACTTTGCATTACATGACTTTGGAGCCAGGGGAGTTTCTTCTTACGAAACAGCTGAAATTGGTGGTTTATCACATTTATTACTTTTTAAAGGTACGGATAACTTAGTATCATTAAAATTAGCAAGAGATTATTTCAAATGTGAAATGGCTGGTTTTTCTATTCCAGCAACAGAACATTCAATACAGTGTGCTTATGGAGATTCAAATCAAGCTGAATATATTAAAAACTGTATCGAATCTTATGATTTAATTTCTATTGTACTTGATGGCTACAACATATTTAGAGAAACAGCACACCTTTGCAACCATTTCAAAGATTATATTATTGAAAATAATAAAAAAGTTGTTTTACGTCCAGATTCTGGAGACCCATTAGAAGTAATTCCACAAATTTTGTCATTGTTGGAAGAAAGTTTTGGAGTAACAATCAATAGTAAAGGTTACAAAGTATTAAATAATGTTAGTATTATTCAAGGTGATGGTATTGATACAGAATCAATGAATAACCTTTGTAATATGGTTAAAAATTTAGGTTTTTCAGCAGAAACAGTGATTTATGGTTCTGGTGGTGGATTATTACAAAAAGTTAATAGGGATACTTACAGTTTTGCCCAAAAAACTTCAGCTATGTTAATTGGTGATGAATGGATTGATACGGTTAAAAAACCAATTACTGATCCTGGAAAACATTCAAAAGGTGGAAGATTAACAAATGATAGCATGATAGAATATTACAACAATGGTAAGTTATTGATTGATGAATCACTAGATGATATTCGAGTAAGATTATTTTCGCAAATTGATAATTGAGATTATTATGGAAAAATTTAAACAATTTTAAATCAGCTTGATTAATTTTATGGTATAATTAAATAAGAATTTTTAAACAAGGATAAAAAATGAGTAATTTGAAAGATAAACAGAATAGAATGGTTTGTTTTAAAATTTTTATTGTTTCATGTATTTTCATTCTTTATGGTTGTAATTTTGAAAGTAAAACAAACGTTGAAGAAAAAATGTTAATTTTGCTAAATAATTGCATTTATGATGCCACAAAATCATATAACGGCAAGAGCACGGTTTATCGTGAACCAACACATGAAGAACTTAAATTATGCACGGAATACTCAAAATCAGTTTTAACCTTACAACCACAACCACCAGAGAATGTAGATGATAACAAAACAACAAAAAATTGATATGGTTCATGGTTTAATATTTAAAAATTGTTCAGATTATAGTTCATTTCATAATAAAAGCATATTAAATATAAACAAAGTTTCTGAGTACGTTGTTGAAAACATTGAAACTTTGATTACCTTAATTTGTGAAAAAAATAACAATATGTCAATAGATACGACCATCTATGAACGTGAACATATTGAACCATCAAAACCTTGGCCGACAAAACCTTCTCCACCACCACCAGTAAAATCTGTTGAAGATTGGAATTTACCGATGCCAAAAAAGCCAGATGCTTTAAGAAGATATGAAGACGGCGAAGATTTAAGGAATGTAGATTTCATTATTGTGAATGAAGACTTCAATCCAAAAATGTGAAATATACGATTTTAAACACAAAAATAGGAAAATATATGAGATCTCTTTTAGAAATTTTTTTATGCGTTTAAAACATAAAAAAATGCCAACGTTAACGCAGTTTTTGCAAAACATATTGTGCTGATATATGGAATTGGTTGATTTAAATAGTGATTCTTTTTTAAAAGAGTTAGAAGAAAAATATCCGGAAAAATATTTAATCACAATAGGGCTTGATAAGTTTCAACTATTTACTCTAAACACATTTGTAGGACAAAACAGTTCGACAGCTGATTTATTCGATCCGAATGATTACAAACTGTACTTAGACAAAATGTGGAGAGTTTTTTAATTTGGTATAATAGTGGATAATTTTTATGTTTTCAGAAATGTATAAACAGAATTTAAAACGATTCAATCATCTTGGAAATCACGATTTAGACGAATCATTTCTAAATTTGCTAGCTACGGATTATCCAGAAAAATTTTTAGTTCTGTTAGAGTTTAAATTTAGAATAGACTCATTGAACAATTATATCGAAGCGTATGATATAACGTTAGACACATTCAACCCATTCAAATTCAAAGAACATGTTGATACGATAAGCAAAATTTTTAAATGAAATTTTATTTTTTAAGGAAAAACATGGACTTCACTAACAAACAAAATATAGAATTCGATAATACATTTTTGAAGATGCTGGAAGAAAGATTTCCAGAAAAATTTTTAATTTTACAAGGCTTTCATTATTTTGTAGGTGAACTGCGTCTATACATATCAAACATTAATTTAACGGTTGAAACTTTCAATCCTTTAAAATTTAAAAAAATTACTCTATATTCAAAAAATCTTTGCCAAGAAATAATCGTGGAATACGAAATTATTTGAAATTTTATAAACGGTGAAACTGAAGAATTAGACATGAAAATACAAAATCACTTTCTAAAAGAATTAAATGATGCTTATCCGGAAAAAATTCTAATACTTTTAGATGGACTTGAATTTACGGAAACAGACATCGATTCATTTGTCAAAACATTTGAATTAAATGTACAAAATTTTATGCCGTATGATTTTTTTTATTTTATGAAAATAAAACTCTCAAATCAAAAAGTCGGCGATATGTTTGATTGTTCATCTAATGGTTATACCTATGTTTTTGATGAACATAGGAAATGGATTAAATTGATATGACAGAATCAAAAACGCGATATATTAACATTGAAAACCTTTTTAAAAATCTTGATGAATATTTTCCTGAAAAATTATTAGAACTACATAGCAAATCATTCGATATGTCAAGTTTGAATGCATATATCGTGTTAAATAAAATTACAGCCAAAGATTTCAGTGCTAGGAATTATAGAAAGTATATCGCGGAATTAAAGAATAATATTACTTGAACATTTAAGCATTGTTAAACATTTTTTGAGAAGTAATCATGTATCATTTACAAACTAAATGTTTCTTTGCTTATGAATTACTGGATAATTTAGAAAAGGATTATCCTGAAAAACTCTTCGCATTGCTAGAATTGCCGAAAAATATAATCGGTTTGAATGAATTTGAAAGAATTAACAAAATAACCGCAAAAAAATTCAGTATTTCTGATTATAGAAATTGGATTAACAAAATAACACACTCTATTTAAATTGGAGGTTTTCATGATGAGTGACGGTATAAACTTTAAATCGGGACCAAGCAAGATTGTCGAAATAGATTTACAGAACAAATATGTAAAAATTTTAAAGGAAGATTATCCGGAAAAATTTCTTCAATTGGTAGATAAGCCTTGCGATATGAGCAAAATTTCGGAATATATTGAGCAAAAAAATATACAGATGGAAGATTTTAGTGTGATCGATTTTTTAAAATGTCATAAAAATAATGTTGGTGATGTATATTTTAACACGACTAAAAATAAAATGATGGTATTTTCTGATAAACATACGTGGTTAGAAATGATGTAAAACAAAAAAATCTTGACATTTAGTTTTTTTTGATGTATAATAATTTTAGAAATGTAAAAATACCGAGGAAATGAAAAAGATGAGTAATTTGAAAAATGAATTATGGATTGCAAAATATGCTCCAACCACCTTCGGCGAAACAATTATGCCCGCCGAAATAAAAGATAAAATGAATGATTTCATCAAAACAAGAAAAATCCCAAATTTATTACTTAGTGGTCCTCCAGGAACAGGAAAGACAAGTTCTGCATGGACATTACTGACAGAGTTAAAAGTTGATGATGGAGATATTCTTTTCATCAATGCTTCAGATATTAACTCAGTAGATGCAATACGAAATATCGTGAAGCCATTTGCTATGAGTATGAGCAGTAATGACGAATTACCGATTCGTTTTGTTTTTTTAGATGAATGTTTGTCTGAAAATGAAAAAGTAAGAATTGGTACGTTGGATTCTTGGAACTCTGTAGCATTAAAAGATTTAGAAATTAATAAGGAATATAGTATTTTATCTTTAAACATGGAAACTGGTGAATTGGAAAATGACCGTGGTAGTATAATTTCGGATAAATTAGATACTATATTTGAAATAGAATTAGAAGATGGTCGTATAATTGAATTAAATGAAAAACATCCATTACTCATTAAAGATGAGAATGGACGAATAATTGAAAAAACACTTTTTGACGGATTGACCGTTGGAGATTCAATTCTGGCTTTGTAATTTTTTGGTATCCGACATCGTATGACCAATTATACAAAAACAACTTAGAAAGTATGTCGAATTATAAATAAAAAGTAAAATTAGGAATCATACGATGTATAAATGCAAAAAAACTAAAAGACAATTTGAAACACAACGGGGATTTTTGAATCACCTTAGAAAAGTGTATCAATCAATTGATGAAGCGTATCTTGAAGAAAATAACAAGATACGTGAAATTTGTCCCTACTGTAATACAAGATATAAAAGATTTAGAAATTTTGAAACCGGGTTTTTAGAACATTGTTGTGATAAAAGTTGTTGGAAAATTTTTTTAAAAAAATCAAATGGTGATAATGCTAGAATAAGAAAACAAAAAAAGAAAATTATTGATGATAAAACATTAAAGGAAATTTGTTCTAAATCAGAGGACGAATTTAAAAATAAAAATTATGATTTTATGGGTTGCAATACTGGCGATATTACTCTTAATCAGTTTTTATCACGTAATTTTATAAAACTTGTTAAAAATTGTAAATATTGTGAAAAAGAATTCATAATACAATTTAATAATATAACAAAAGATAGATGCGGTAGTAAAAGTTGTACTCAACTATACAAATATGGTTATTTTGAAATTGTTAATAATTTATCCAAGAAAGAATTAAACAATAAATGGTTGGAATTTGCTTTGAACTTTTCACCTGATTTTGCGAATAACGAAATAAAAAAATATATGCGAAGTAGTTTAGATTTTAAAAATATTTATACTTGTTTGAGTGATGAAGTGGTTGAAATAGACGGTTGGTTATTTTCAACCAGTCATAAGTCAACCGGAGTATTTGATTTTATTTCTAAATTTATAGATAAAAAGCATTGGGAAAATCTTGTGTATTTTAATTGTTTAAATTGTGGTGAGTTAGCCGATACAAATAAATCACTGATAAAAAGAGGAATAAAAAAATACTGTTCGCACAAATGTTACATAGATTTCAAAGTGAAAAATCCGAATGTGTATCCATATTCAGATGAAACAAAATTGAAACAATCAATTCTTTTAAAAAATAAAATTCTGAATGGTGATTTCACACCAGCTACAACTAACTCATGGTGCAAAAGTAGAATCGCATATAATGGCATGTTTTTTAGAAGTTCCTGGGAATTTTTATTCTATATTTTATATGAAAAGAAAGAAAATTTACAATTCGAACAACTAAGAATACCATATGAATATAACGGAAACAACCATTCTTACATACCGGATTTTATAGATTATACAGAAAGAAAAGTTTTTGAAATAAAACCAAATTCAGCGAAAGATTCACAAATAGTCAGAATAAAAGAAAATGCCTTAAAACAATGGTGTTTTGATAATGATTTTAACTATGAAATGGTTGGAGATGATTTTTTTAAAACCGTAACAATAACGTCGCATCATAAAAAACTAATTATCGAACATAGTTTAGAAAAGAAACTGAAATTGTTTTTAAATTGAAATAAAAATCTTGTAAAATTGTAATGAATATTATTAACTTATTTGGAAATAACATGATAGAAACTAAAATCAAAAAAATCACTAAAAAAGGCGAAGGTAGAGTTTTAAATTTAACCGTTGAAAAGAATCATACTTTTATTACGGAGAATGGAATTCCTACACACAATTGTGATAGATTATCTGGACAAGCGCAAGATGCTCTAAGAAGTTTAATCGAGCAGGCCTATGGTAGTGCTCGATTCATTGTAACTGCTAATTACCCAAAAAAGATTTCTAGACCTTTGCACAGTAGATTTCAGGCATTTACGTTAGAAAGACCTCAATTAGAACCAATTTTAGAAAGAGTTTTGACAATTTTAGAATCCGAAAATGTAGATATTGAATCGGAAGATGATTTGGTTGATTTAATTAAAAATAACAGTACGGATATTAGAAAATTAATCCAACTTTTACAGCAAAACACTACTACAAAAAATGGTAAAAATTTGCTAAGCATCAGAATTAAAGAAAATGACGGTGGTGAAGTTTTCCAAGATTATTTGGATTTGTTTAAAAATGTTGATGGTAAAGCTTTAAGAAATTTAATTTTTACAAAATTTACAGAAAGCGATTGTACTGAATTTTGGACTTTAATGGTAGAAGACATCATAAGAAATAGTGATGACTATGAAAAAATTGGATCCGGAATTGACAACATAATTTACCAACTCAATGAAGGGCAAAAAAACCACGAATTTGTTGCAAACAAACATTTAAATGTGTTTGGTTTTACATTAGCGGCATTATCGTGATTAGACTTTATGGTCAAAACATAATTAAACACACCAAGATTCCAAAATAATATAAACACAGGTTGTATGCGGTCTTTTAACCCATAGGCAACCAAATTATCGAGGGTAAAATAAAT
>Ga0265593_1000458_pt1 | contig 22870 bp, 25 predicted proteins | sample saktaG_8_FD_190136 | JGI IMG/M metagenome (GOLD analysis project Ga0265593, IMG submission 190136) | Saline water microbial communities from Sakinaw Lake, British Columbia, Canada - sak_2011_5_24_36m | ecosystem: Environmental > Aquatic > Non-marine Saline and Alkaline > Saline ...
CCAGTACCAATCTGATGACAATTCGGTCAGACGACGAAAGCGTGCCTCGCTCTCTCTTAACTCAGCGGTCCTCTCTTTGACCGTCTGTTCTAGCGTTTTATTCTGATCAGCTATTTTTTTATAAAGAAGCCTCACCTCCAGCATGTTATGGATGCGTATCTTGATTTCTGTAAAATCAAATGGCTTACTAATAAAATCTTTTGCGCCAGCTTTGAGTGCGGCCAGCTTGTGCTCTGGTTGGGCGGTAATAACAAGTACCGGAAGATAGTCGTCCCTCTCAACCTTCTGTAGGCCCTCCAATACCTGCAAACCATTCATGCCCGGCATCTGAAAGTCGAGAAGAATTAGGTCATATCGGTTCTCACGGTACAGCTCACACACCTCGTAAGGGTCCCTAGTTGATGAAATACACGTGTATCCATCGTCACGTAGCATCTCCTCAAGTAGGCGTACGTTAGCTTCCTGATCATCGACAATCAAGATGCTGGCATTTAAAATTTGAGTTTTGTCGAGCATGTGTAAAGTTATATCTCTAATTTATTTCTGTTTAAGTTTATAGAGGTCACCCACCAGTGCGGGTAGCATTATACCGTCAAGCTATCCCGACACAACCTCACGGCAGTAAGACGCCTGTCCTCTACAGGGCACTCAATACCTCAACGAGCTAGCGACCTAATGTAGTGGATGAGCTGCCACACCTGCTCGTCCGGCAAGCCAGAAAATGCCATCATTCCAGTTCCCGGAGATCCATTTTTGATAACCCAGAACAATTGGCCATCAGGGATATCCATCATCATCGGACCGCATGTGAAGTTTCTCGGTGGTGGCATCAACGCCGCACCCATGACACCCTTGCCATCAGCACGATCCCCATGACACATCGCACAGGCCGCTGGTTTGGCGGTCTTTAGAAAGAGTGCCTCTCCGGCCTGAATGGCCTCAGCAGAGACGGGCAATGGGTTTGTCTTGCTCAAGAAATCTGCGGGCGCCGTCATTGTTTTACGCGGCTGTACACAGGCTTCAGGCTTTCCACTGTGTGGTACGGTGCCCGACACTTCTGGCTGAGTCGGGCCCTTGAATGTTGCCTTCAGGTAAGCGATTACATCGGCAACACCCTGCTGGCCGATGGTCAGGTTCCAGTACGGCATGTTTGCCGACTTTCCTATGGCCGGACCGCCGTGATTGACAACGTTATAGACGTACTCCATTGGTAGCTTTTCAAATGGAATATTGGCATGAATTGCTGGCTTTGGTTCCAAGCCAGACGCAGCCGGTCCATCACCCTTGCCCGTTATGCCGTGACACTGGGAGCAGTACTCTTTGTAAATAACCTTGCCACGAGCGACATTCGTCGTAGCAAACTCGTGACTCATCCAGGGCTCGTAGTACTTAAAGCCAGCCACACCCTGAACCATCAAGAACCCAATCACTGCACGAAGCTGGGGGTCAGTTGCGTCTGCAAGGAACTCGCCATTGTGCACCGTAAAATTCTGTGGATTCTGTCCGAAACGGAATAACCAGTCCGCGTTATAGCGCTGCCCCGAGGCTGCCAAGTTGGTGCTCTGAGGACCGCCAACAAGCTTATCGTTTTCTATGACTGTGTGACAACCAATACAGGCGTGAGCCTTAAAGACTGCCCCACCAAATGCAACGTCAAATTTCGTCACCTTTGCTAAATCAAATCCACCAATCTTGACTCGCGCATCCTTGTTGTTCTTAACCAGATAATCAAACATGGCGCTAGCATCAGACTCAGAAACAACAGGATGCTGTGCCGGGGTTGTAGTGAGGTCCCATCGATAATTCTTGGCATAAAGGGGTGGCTCTTTGCCGCTCATCCAACGAATAAACCAGGGCCGCTGATACTTGCTGCCGGCCCAAATAAGATCGGGCGCCTTAAGATTAAAACGAGAGTCCGGACCACCCTTTAATCGGTGACACTGAACACAGGTCTCTTGGATGATCTTTTTGGCACGCAATTGATCACTCGCAAGGGAGTGCCTGGGGGCTAACGTCAACCATAGTGCAGCAACAAGCACCCCCCCAATGGTCGCCCATCTTGCCAAACCCATGCCGCGACTGCTAGCAATATTAAATATCATCATCCTCGTACCTCGTCAGCGCTCACACAATCCAATTACAGCAACGTGTCATAACTCAAACATCTGCAACCATCTCAAGCACTTTGCTTGCTACTTCACATCGTCAACCTTGACAGGCTTCATATCGTCCATCTTCTTATGTTTAGCGGCATGCATCTTCTTGTGCCCGGCCTTCATTTCTTCAAAACTAATCTTTCCGTCACCGTTGGTGTCGAACTCTTTAAACTTCTTCGCATGAAAGTCATTGAACTCCTCAGTGCTAATCATGCCATCCGCATTGGTATCCATGGCGGCAAACATTTCCTTCATCCACTTTTGATGCGTCTTCCCAGGATGTGCATCGTTGTCTGCGTAGGCAAACGTCGTGCCAAATACAAAGCAAGCAACTGCAGCAAAAGAACCGATAGCTTTATTCATGCTCAACTCCATTCATAAATGTACAAGGGAACCACTAGGTCATGAACGACACCATGTCACTCACAAAAGCTTGATCATTACATCACACAACCAAAACCTGAGCCAAGTCTAGCGAAGTATTGCGTGTGCCGTATGTGCGGTATCGAACTTTGGGGGGAAGGCAATTACAGAGGGAAGATCACTCCAGGATGAGGTACTAGTACGTGCTCCCAACCCAGCGTATCCTCAATCACCTGGGCGAAATGTTCTGTGGTGCCAGCCTCACCGTGAACCACAAAAGTTTTTTGCGGGGCTGACTTGAATCCCTTTAGCCATTTAATAAGATTGGCTTGGTCGGCATGCGCTGACAGGCCACCGATTGTATGAACGCTGGCATCAACCGCCACCTCGTTCCCGAGTATTTTCACAGTCTTTGCCCCCTCAACCAGACGACGACCCAGCGTTCCCTGTGCCTGAAAACCGGTAATAACGATTGCATTCTTTTTGTGTGGAAGATTCTCCGCCAGGTGGAACAAGATTCTACCGGCCTCACACATTCCGCTGGCAGATAGGATAATGGCACCACCGCTCACCTTATTAAGGGCCTTTGACTCTTCCACATCGGCAACCAAACGAAGTTGAATTGCGTCTTTATTTTTCTTCTGCCAATCGTAGCTAGACTGCGCAATCTCGTCTAGTTCCGCATAAAACTCCTCCGTCAAGCGAGTAACTGCAGCGGCCATAGGTGAGTCAACCCAAACCTTAAGATGGGGTAAGCGTTTTTTCCTTACGAGGTCAGTCAGCAACAAAATGATTTCCTGGGTCCTGCCGACTGCAAAGGCCGGCATGACCACATTGCCACCATTCCTCATGGTGGTTGTAATAACCTCAACCAACTCGTTTTCAGTCTCCTGAAGGGTGCGATGGAGTCGATCTCCATAAGTTGATTCGATCAACAAGACATCGGCGTGCTCAATCAGTTCCGGATCGCACGTGAACGGTTGATCGAACATTCCCAGGTCTCCTGAAAATACAATTCGCTGAAACTCACCTGGTATTTTTTCAATCTCAAGCAGCACAATAGCCGCACCAAGAATATGTCCAGCATTACGAAATTCAACCCGAACCCCACTGGCCGGCTCGAAAGGCTGGCCGCATGGGTGGGTTTTTATTTGCGATAAACAATCGATGGCTAGCTTGGTGTTATAAAGGAGCTGTGGCAGATCGCCCTTCCACCTGCCCAAGCGACGTCTTTTTTCAGCGCGCTCCAGGGCGGATTCTTGAAGGTGAGCGCTATCCAGTAACATAATCCTAAGAAGCGCTTCGGTTGCCGGGGTGCAGTAGATGTCGCCCTTAAACCCTTGGGAGCACAGGCGTGGCAGCAGACCACTATGATCGATATGGGCATGGGTAAGCACCACAAAATCCAGCTGCTCCGGCGGAATGGGTAACTCTGCTAGGTTTTTGTTGACCGCGTCACGCCCACCCTGAAACATACCGTAATCAATTAAAAATCGATGGTGAATGCCACAGGCCTTTCCCTCAATAAAATATTTCGAGCCCGTAACCTCACCCGCAGCCCCTAGAAATTGAATATGCATGATTAGAGTAAGTATGAATTAGTTATCTGACATGGAAAAGTATATCTAAGTGCGTAGATTAATTTATTCTCATAAACACGAACCCAGACATCACACGACGCGATCATGATTAACCTATAGAAACAGTATGGAACTAGTATAGTTCATGCACATATGCACATAATTCGCTAAGCTAGCATTTAAAACTTAAGTTCGCCGCTTAAGTTTTAAATTTACAGATGATTTGCACACAGCAAAACTAAATTACAATTTTAGGGTATCCAATTTTTCACACAATATGGCTCAATTAACGAACGAAGATGGCTGACCGTGTATTAGCTAAATTGTCATGGTCAGCATGGCAGTCAATTCATACATCTCGTCAATTTTATTAACTTAAATATGATGTCGATGAATGCAAAGATTGAATCTAGGTCTGACTTGTTACCGTACGAGGCAACCCATAACCACCTCCTCGCGGCTATGTTTCCCGATGAATTTGAACACCTAAAGCCTCACCTTGAGCTGCTTAAAATACAGCAAGGTAGCATCCTTCAAGAGGCGGGCAGCAAATTACATCACATCTGGTTCCCGACAACTGCCACGGGCTCCTTGCAATATCTTACGGAAGATGGTGCCTCAATGGAGATCGCAGGGATTGGTAGCGAGGGTATATTTGGCCTGCCACTCTTTATGGGTCGCACAATAAACTCAGATCAATTAATTGTGCAAACAAGTGGTTACGCTTACCGCTTAAAGTCCGATTTAGCACTGCACGAATTTCATCGTAATAAATCGTTTCAACGTCTAATTTTGTTCTACATGCAAACCATGATCACGCAGCTGTCGACGATGGCCGTATGCAATCGTTACCACTCAATTGAGCAACAGTTGTGTCGTTGGCTATTACTCATCGTTGGTCGGCAAGGCGATAGGAGTGAGCTTGTCTTAACGCAGGAGGCGATTGCCGGTATGTTGGGTGTCCGCCGTGAGGGGGTAACAGAGGCTGCCGGAAATCTGAAAGACATTGGATTAATTAACTATCGTCGTGGCCATATCAAAGTAATTGATAGTAACGGACTTGAAAAGTGTGCTTGCGAATGCCACAAAGTAATAAAACAAGAGTTCGCTCACTTGCTGTCGATGTACGAAGCCGCCAAGAAATTATTTCCTAAATAAAATGTTGAGAAAATCATATGGCAACTCGACCACGAATTCTCCAGATCAGCCTGATACGAGTCAGGCCGAGCTGCGCGCGCAGAGTGAAAAGCTAGCTCGGACAGAGGTGGAGCTTAGGGAGCTTCGAGATCACTACGCGGACCTTTTCGACCGCTCTCCCGTTGGTCTTCTGACCATCAGCGATGATGGCACAATAGATGAAATCAATCTCATTTGCTCCCTATTTTTTAGAGCAGATCGTGGGATGCTTTTGCGCAGAGACTTTGCCTCTCTCGTCTCACCCCATCATCAAGATCTCTGGCATCAGCACCTTGCCCTGCTATTAAAAAGCAAACACAGAGAGCATGTCGAGCTCTCTCTTCAGCGCGATGATGGGGTACAGATTTTGGCTAAATTAGATTGCCTGCGTCTGCAAAAAGCCTCTTCTCAGGAAACGATTCGAATCGTCATGACCTGCATGACCCAAGACATCAATTCTAATATCATCTCAGCCGCTTTTGAAATGCAGGAAAGCTTAATGATTACCGATGCCCATGGCGTAATCCTAAAGGTCAACCACGAGTTTACCAAAGCCACTGGCTACACAAACGAAGAGGTCGTAGGCAAGACGCCACGCATACTTCAGTCTGGATTACACAACGCGGACTTCTATGCTGCGATGTGGGCCTGCATCAGAAAGACCGGGGTGTGGCATGGAACAGTCTGGGACAAAAAAAAGAACGGCGAGCTACATCAAAAATGGCTCACCATCTCCGCCATCAGGGGGCCAAACGATGAGATCACACACTACGTTGGATCGCATGTGGATGTCACCGAAATGAGTGACGCAAGAATTGCCGCGGAAAAAGAAAGTCGCAATAAATCAGAGTTTATCTCCAAGATTGCCCACGAACTACGCACCCCCCTTAATTCCATCATCGGATACACTCAATTGATAGAACACGGGTCACCCCCGCCTACCCCTGGCCAACTAAGCAGACTCAAAGAAATCTTGCGTGGGGGGTGGCACTTGCTCGAGTTAATCAACGAAACAACTAGCCTCGAGTCGATTGAGTCCAACAAGATGCCGCTTCTAATGGAGCACGTGTCGTTACATGAAATATTTCATGAATGTAAGGCCATGCTAGAACCACAAGCCAGACTGCATGACATCACAGTCCACATACCACAATCAAAAAATTCAATGTTTATTTATTCTGATCGAGTCAGGATAAAGCAAATTCTAATTAACTTGATGTCAAACGCGATTAAATACAATCGTAACGCAGGGATGGTCGATGTGTCATGCAGCGCACATATCCCTGGAAAAATTCAAGTTAGCATCAGGGATAGTGGCGAGGGGCTGTCGTCTGGGGATATTGCGCAACTATTTCAACCATTCAATCGGCTTAAGCAAGAAGGTAATGGCATAGAAGGAACAGGTCTTGGTCTGGTGCTAACCAAGAGATTGGTTGAGCTTATGGGCGGAGATATCGGCGTGACCAGCACCGTAGGCGAGGGAAGCGTATTCTGGTTTAACCTCAATATCAACGGATAAATCACAACACTACGATGTGCGCATCCAAAGCAAACCAACCTTCAATCTTTTTACTGAGATTTCTCAACGAAGCGGTAAGTGGCATGACAGGCGATACAGTTGCTCATCAGGATACTTAATTTTTCAATGACACGCCTCTCATCTCTAAATTTTTCTGCATCAACGGCAATGTCGTCAAATTTTCTATGGGTATCAAAACCAAGTACCTTCATCTCTGCGGGAAGCTTTCTAAGCACCGATTCTGGGCCCGCTGCCGCCACACTCATACCCGAGGCCCTAGCTAGCTTGGATACCGCATCAAAGTCATTTTTTGATACCGCCGCCAGTATGCCCTGCGAGGCCTCCAATAGGCCTCGCATCTCATGTAACAACAAGTTGCGCTCGTCCTTGCTTACCAACACAGTCTGTCGGCCATCTTCGGACGGGCCCACCTCACCAACAAAAAATTTGTATCCCATCCAAATAACCATGGTCAAAAGGACAATAACCAACGCCCAACTTAATTTACAATTTTTCACGACATCTCCGATTCGATCTGAACTTACTGAGCCCCAGCTTACTCGCACATGCTACCATGCACCGTGGTGGCAACTATCAAACTGCCAGCGCTATCCGTCAAGGAGATTGCTTTGAAGATTGGCATTGTTGGTACCGGAAATGTTGGTAGCACTGTCGCCTATGCATTGGCACTGCAGGGTGTGGGTAGCGAATTGGTGTTGGTTGACCAAAATTCCGCCCTAGCCGAAGCGCATGCGATGGACATCATGCACGCGACGCCCTTTTCTCATCCCACACGCGTTTACTGCGGCGATTTTTGTGACCTCGCTGGATGCAAGCTAATCATCATGGCGGCCGGTGTCCGTCAGTTACCTGGTGAGTCGCGCATACAGCTACTCAATAAAAATGCTGATATTCTTAAAAATATCGTACCCAAGATCATGCGGTACGCAACGGATGCAATTCTATTGCTCGTGACAAATCCACTTGACGTGATGACACAGATTACCCTAAAGCTATCCGATCTACCGGCAAGCAGAGTAATCGGGAGCGGCACCATTCTTGATACAGCACGCTTTCAGGTAGAGCTTAGTAAGTTATACGACATATCCCCCAGTTCGGTGTACGCATACGTCCTAGGCGAGCACGGTGACTCTCAGGTTCCGGTGTGGTCCAATGCTCAGGTGGCAGGTGTCCCACTGGAGGAGTTTGCCATTACGCGTGGCAGTCCGCTGACCACCGAGCTAAAGAAGCAGGTTGACCATAGCGTGCGCCGAGCCGCCTATAACATCATTGACCGCAAGGGCTCAACGTACTACGGGATTGGGGCCGCGGTTGCACGCTTAAGTCGCTGCATTCTCCTTGATGAACGCGCAGTATTTACTGCCTGCTCGGTCATCAAGGAGATCGAGGGTGTCACAGATGTCGCGCTTTCCTTGCCCCTTATAATTGGCAAGGAAGGGATTCAGTCCACTCTTCAACCAAAAATTAATAAAGACGAGAGGGCGGCATTACGTAATAGTGCCTCACTCATTAAGGCAAGCGTCACCAGCCTAGGCTATTAAATAATAGCGCCGCACACCAATGCTGAAACGTCACAATAAAGTCCATGTCTTAATAATTTTATACACCCTTCTGTTCAATCAGGATGGGATAGCGAGCGACACCACGAATCATCCGAACACACTGGTGGCGCCTCATGACGTTCATAGCCTGCCGGACGATCCCCACAGTCGTTTAATTAAGTATGGCCAGATTTTAAGTGAGCGTACCTTTTCCTTTATTGGTCCAGAGGTTAAAGATAACAACGCAAGGTACGCGGGCAATAATCTTGCGTGTACGTCTTGTCATGAGAATTCTGGAACCAAAAAAAATGCATTATCCTGGGTAGGTATATCGAACGCATTTCCTCAATACCGAGCTCGGGAAAATAGAGTGATCTCCCTCGAAGAGCGAATAAATGGCTGCATGGAACGCAGCCTTGTTGGCAAAGCGCTCCCTCTGGAAGGCCTGGAGATGAAGGCCTTTATTGCTTACATGAAATTTTTATCTAGAGGCACCTCGTCAGGTTTAAGACTGGAAGAGCATGGTTTGCCAGCTTTCAAGATACTCGATCGCCGTGCCGACATAACAAATGGTGGCCTGATCTACCAGGAGAGCTGCGCCAGCTGTCATGGCGCAAACGGGGCCGGGGTAAGGGTAGTGTCTCAGAGCGCAGCTGCGGGCTATATCTTTCCTCCTCTTTGGGGGGCCGATTCTTTCGGTAATGGGACAGGCATGAGCCGGCTGCTAATTGCCGCCGCATTCATTAAAGCAAATATGCCGCTCGGCACAACATACAGTCAACCTAAATTAACTGATGACCAGGCGTACGACGTGGCCGCTTATGTTTTAAGCAAACCAAGGCCGATAAACAAAGAGTTGACACAGGACTTCCCGGCACGCTGGAATAAGCCGGTTGACGCGGCCTTTCCACCCTACTCTGATGATGCGTCAGAAGAGCAGCACAGACTGGGGCCATTTGGACCGCTCCTGCGCAATAGTGCGCAACGCGGCCTATAAAGAAATAACCTAAATTAAATTCAGGGGGGCAAGCCCCCCGTTTAAATTAAAAAGGTATTCTGTTGAGCAGCACACACACCCAATCAAATGATAAAAGAGATACAGCAGACACCGCATATAGTTTTTGCATAATATTTCTCCTCTGTTTTATATCAATTGCGATCCATTTAATTAACTGCACGCTTTTAGTGCGCGCCACTTAAATCGAGCGACCAAACCTCAATCACCCAGAACTAGAACCTCTAATTCGTGCATAGACAGTAAAACTCGCACCGCGGTAGATCTGTGCGATATCGCACATATCACCCCAGATAAAAAAGTTAACCGAGTGCACCAGAAAGCAACCCGCCACTGTAGAATCTTCCTATGGACTACATTAATTTCATAAGCCCCGTATTAGGGATAGTGGTCGGGCTGCTGCTGGGGCTAGCCAGTGCGGGTGGTGGCACTCTTGCCGTGCCGCTGTTGGTGTTTGGTCTAAGCCTGGGAATAGCACAAGCTGGGCCGATAGCCCTGCTGGCCATAACCCTGTCTGCTGGTATTGGCGCCCTAATTGGGCTAAGGGAGAAAGTCCTTCGCTATAGGGCTGCCGTATTAATGTCGATTTGCGGTTTGCTATTTTTCCCACCCGGACTGTGGTTGGCACAAAGAATCCCCAATACGCCCCTGCTCTTCCTTTTTGGCATCCTTCTGCTGTTCATCTCTATTCGCCTATACATCGATGCAATACGAGAGGCGCATGGCATCCAAAATACAAATGTCACACCGTCACCCTGCCAACTCAATGAATCAGTTGGCGCCCTAATCTGGACCTCATCATGCGCTATGGCGCTAGCAGTGGCCGGGGTAGTCGCAGGTTTTCTTTCTGGTCTGCTGGGTATCGGCGGAGGATTTATTATCGTGCCAGCATTAAAGAAATTTACCAATTTACCCATAAAGACAATATCCGCCACCTCCCTCGGGGTATTAGCAATCATCTCTGGGGGTGGCACGCTAATGTCGGCCATGGCAGGAAATATGCCGTGGGTAATCGCCATGCCCTTTGCCATAGGCTCAGTACTTGGACTGCTCGTTGGTAAAGCCTTAGCGAAAAGAATTACCGGCCCCACAGTTCAGCAATTGTTCTCTGTCGCCGCCTTTATGGTTGCGCTAAGCCTCATCTACAAAAGTATCTTTTAGCCCGAATGCTACCCACTATCGACTGGAGTCACTTCACCCCCATGACCTCATTCATGGGCGGAGCAATGATTGGCATGGCGGCATCGATACTAATCATAGTCAAAGGAAGGGTTGCTGGCATTAGTGGCATCCTAGGCTCAATGATGCAACTCAAAAATACACCCGTGGATCACTTCATGTGGCGCGCTTTATTTGTATCTGGGATTCTTCTTTCAAGTGTGGTGTATGGGTTATTTTTTCCTCTCCCAGAGTCCATCATCAACTCCAGCTATATCACCCTGGTCGGCGCAGGACTGCTTGTTGGATTTGGCACCAGAATGGGCTCCGGCTGCACCAGCGGTCACGCTGTCTGTGGAATTGCAAGGCTCTCACTGCGCTCACTTGTTGCAACGCTTATCTTTATGGGCTCTGGCTTCCTAACAGCGTACTTATTATTTCATGTTTTATAAACACGTCCGCGTGCAGAATATCTTTACATTTATTGCTGGCCTGACTTTTGGTATTGGCTTGATTGTCTCGGGAATGAGCAATCCAGATAACGTGATTAGATTTTTAGATCTATCTGGCAACTGGAATCCCAGCCTTGCGTTTGTTATGGCTGGCGCCATACCCATCTCATTCCTTGGATTTCTATGGGCAACAAAAAAGAATGCAACCTTATTTGGTGATCCAATACATTTGCCAGGGAAGGCTCACATCAACCCCAGATTGATTGCTGGCGGCATTCTGTTTGGTGCCGGCTGGGCTATCTCTGGATTTTGTCCGGGGCCCGCCATTGTTGCGGTAGGCGCAGGATATTCCAAGGCCTTGATTTTTACAGTTGCTATGCTTGTTGGTATGCTGGTACACGACCACCTCTTACCTACCCTCGATCGCAAGCTATTTGTTAAACAGTAGCCACTTGACGTTGCATATTTACTATTTTGTACTAATTTTTATCGCTACCGATCACAATTGTTTCATCTACACACCACAATAACTAAAAAGGAAAGTGATCCATGGAAACCAAGACGCTGACTTCGACACTTTCGGTATCCGCACAAATAGCGGTCACCGACATACCCCAGATCGTTCAGGCTGGCTTCAAGGCCATCATCTGCAGTCGACCCGATGACGAAGGGTTAGATCAACCAGGATTTCACGAAATAAAGGCAGCCGCAGATCTCGCGGGTCTCCCCATTCGTTACCTGCCTGCGGAATCAGGCAAGGTCACCGACCAGCAAGGGGTATCCTTTGGCCAGCTGATGGATGAGCTACCCAAACCGATATTGGCTTACTGCCGTACGGGAATGCGATCAACCACGATGTGGGCACTATCTCAGGCGGGGAAGACACCTCTTCCACAAATCATCGAGGCCGCCGCCAAGGCGGGCTTTGACTTACACGGTCTGGTTCGTCGAATCACCAATGGCGGAAAAACACCGGTAGAGGTTGCAGATGCCTCTCACGAGGTTGTCATCATTGGTGGTGGAGCTGCCGGAATCGCAGTGGCGGCAAGCCTATTGTCGCGTAGTCCTAACTTAGATATTGCGATCATCGATCCAGCAGATATTCACTACTATCAACCAGGCTGGACCATGGTGGGAGCAGGCATTTTTGAGGCAGGCTTCACAGCTCGGACCATGGCCGCAGTATTGCCTCGTGGGGTAAGTTGGATCAAGTCTGCTGTTGCCGCATTCGAACCCGAACGAAACGCGGTTATCTTGGATGGGTGTCGGGTTGTCAGCTACAAGCAGTTAGTGGTGTGCCCCGGCCTGAAACTAGACTGGCACGGTATCGAAGGATTGCCAGAGACGCTCGGTCGCAATGGGGTCACCTCTAACTACCGTTATGACCTCGCACCCTACACCTGGCAGCTCGTTCAAAAGTTGCAGAGTGGGCGAGCTATATTTACGCAGCCGGCCATGCCAATTAAATGCGCGGGGGCCCCACAAAAATCCATGTATCTATCAGCCGATCATTGGCGGCGTGAGGGCCTCTTAAAAAATATTGATATTAATTTCTGTAACGCAGGTGCGGTCCTCTTTGGTGTCGCGGATTACGTGCCGGCTCTGATGGAGTACGTCAAGGCCTACAATATCCATCTAAATTTTGGCCAGACACTGGTGTCAATCGATGGCTCAACCAAGCAGGCAACCTTTAGCCAGTCAAAACCAGATGGGACCAAGGAGTTGATCACTCGAGAGTTCGATATGATTCACGTAGTGCCGCCGCAAAAGGCGCCTGACTTTATTAGTGTTAGTCCTCTTGCCGATGCAGCTGGTTGGGTCAATGTCGATCCGGGAACTTTGCGTCACAAGAGCTATCCAAACATTTTCGCCCTGGGCGATGCCGGGAACACTCCAAACGCCAAGACAGCGGCGGCGGCACGGAAACAGGCTCCTGTAGTTGCGCACAACCTCCTGGTTGTGCGAGGCGAGGCCAAAGGTGATGCCATGTATGACGGCTACGGGTCATGCCCACTCACGGTGGAGCGCGGCAAAATCGTCCTAGCCGAGTTCCTCTATGGCGGAAAACTTGCACCCAGCTTTCCAAAGTGGTTCATTGATGGCACACAACCCTCAAGGCTGGCCTGGTACCTCAAAGAACGGATCCTACCGTCCCTGTACTGGAATGCCATGCTAAAGGGGCGAGAGTGGCTGGCCAAACCAGAACTAGTGGGCTAGGTTGAGAAATTCATACAAGCACAATTCAAACGTGAACATCTAAGAGGAATAGTCATGGGACTCGTAAAAGTTGGAATTTTAAGCTTCATGATTATTTTTGACTAGGGCACAAAGTACTGGAAGGACAGTGAGCTAAACTAAGTCACGCACAGTTATTTAATTTAAATTAAACACAATGGCTACCGAAGAACCAAAATATAAGTCCCTAGAAAAGTTGGCTGATTTCGAATTACGTGAATATGATTCGACGCTTGTTGCTGAGGTGCTCGTCGATGGGGATATGTCCCAAGCATCCAACAAAGGATTTCGCCTAATAGCGGATTATATCTTCGGGAACAATATAGCCAAAACTGGCGGTACCGAAAAGATCGCCATGACCACTCCCGTTACTATCGAAAGAGCGGCAGATCAATGGCGAATGCATTTCGTAATGCCAAATCAATACAAGCTAGGCACGCTACCCACCCCAAGCAATAAGCGTATTATATTGCGAGAGATCCCTGCGAGAAAGGTTGCGGTTGTTAGGTTCTCTGGTATCGCAAACGAGGCAGTGACTACCAAAAAAACACAAGAGCTGCTTTCTTGGATGGCGGGAAGGCGTTACACAGTCCTCGGCACCCCTGAGCTTGCTCGCTACAACCCCCCATGGACGCTGCCCTTTTTGAGACGCAATGAAGTTATGATTGAATTTCAATAATCACGAGGAGATTTAGAATGATTTTAAAACTTATACTCGGTGCACTACTTATCGTATCTGTGAGCCTTGCACATGCCGAGGGAAATGCAGAAGAGGTTCAACTCACACAACCAACCTTGCGCGGCAAGTTGCTATATTCAACACACTGCATTGCTTGCCACAACGTCAAGATCCACTGGCGGGACAATAAAGCCGCCTCCGATTGGAACGCTTTATACGCAGAGGTCATGCGTTGGCAAACCGTTTCAGGACTTCATTGGGGCCACGAAGATATTGAGGCCGTTGCACAGTACCTAAACGTACTGCATTACCACTATCCCGTATCCAACTAACGAGCCCATGCAGTGGCTCTGGCTACGCTTTCTGCTATTTGTGCTCTGCCGCAGGAATCAAGACCGTGCTTCTAGGTGCTACCGTCAGCATGACATTCGCCTTGGAGCCCATTAAGGAGATTTCTTCTATTTCGATAGTAGCCGTCCTATCCTTTTTAATAAAAACCAGAATACTATTCTTGGTCTTGGTTGACGAGACCAGGACCCAGCCAGACTTTGGGAATTGATCCCTAAAAAATGTAAACGTTTCAGTCGAGCCCTGTGCTGATGCGATAGCCACCCTGCCTGCCCAGCCATCTCCACCACCCAGAATCAACGAGTTCTCATTAATGATACGCGCGCCATTGGGTAGCGGCATGTCCCCCAGCAGCTTATTTTGTGCCTCCTGGATGTTGTCGCCGTCGGTACTGGTTAATGGAGCGTTGGCAGCACATCCAGCCAAACCGAGCAAGCCAACCACCAAAACAATCAGAAGCCTATCCACTGACAATTCGCTCATCAACTCTCACCTCCCCAAAGTCTCGTGGTTAACCCTTAATTAGCAAAAAGGGGGTTGCCACTTAAAGAAACAACGAATACCATCATATGTGTAGCCATCTGGGTAAGCAAGTTAAACTTCAGTCACTTGATGGGGCTTGTATCCCAATCCAGAGGTGCGAATCGTATTTTATTAAAAGGAATTAACATGAGAATAATCTTACTGGCTGGCTTGCTCGCATCCTCAACAGCATTTGCTCAGGATGTGTATGTTGTAAGCGTTCAACCTCGATTTGTTACCACTCAACAGCAGCAGTGCCAGCAGGTCGCTGTACAGGGTCAAGACAACAGCATGCTCGGAACAGTGATCGGTGGCGTTGCGGGTGGCATAGTCGGCAATCAGGTCGGTGGTGGTAGCGGCAAGACCACCGCCACCGCATTGGGTGCGGTAGTCGGAGCCTTCACCGGAAACAATCTTGGCGGGCGCGACGCCGGGATTCAGCAAAAACAAGTATGCACCATGGTTCCCGTAACCGTTCAGCAGGGTGAAATTGTCACCTTTAACTACAAAGGTCGGCAGTTTACACAAGCGTTTAATTAATCAACGCAACCCGTGCCACCGCACAGCGGTGGCCAACCCTGGCTCATCTATTTTTTCACGCGACAGGTATTGGTTCCCATAATAGTGTAGAGCGGACAAAATCCAATCAGTCCTGTCAGCAAGGGGACTACACCAATCCAGCCCCACATGCCCACCGTGCCGGTGGTGGCCATTGTGATCAATGCCAAGCCAATCACAACACGCAATGCTCGATCGATACAACCTGTGTTGATTTTCATTTTTAGCCCCTATCCGAATTGAATGATATTGCAATCTAACAAAAAATATCCGTCCTGTCTGTATTATTGTTTAATCCATACACTCCGCATCAAAGCGCATAGATACAATTTAATCATATAGATACACATAATAAATATCTGCACCATAATGCATCGCTTGTAATGCATTTGAACAAGACCGTAAGTATTGGTACCCTCACACGTCAAAAGCAGTAACCCATCCAAACCATAGTGAAAGGCTTGCCCAATGAAAAAAATTACCCGACGAGTCCTTGCCCCCGCTGCTGCGGTGCTGTTGTTCGGCTTCACCGCCGGCATAGCGCTCGGAGAGCCACCTGAAGCTATAGATCCAACCAAAGCGGTAAACATGACGCCTGAAAAACAGGTCGAAAAATCCAAGGAAATTGGCGAACAAATCAAACGCGCCACCCCAGAAGAAAGAAAGGCATTCAGGGAAAGGTTACACAAGGAGATGGAGTCGCTGAGCCCAGAGGAGCGCCAAGAAATAAATAAAAAGATGCGTGCAAGATGGCAAGGCCTGACAGACGATCAGAGAAATAAAATAAAAGAAAACGGGCGCACCCTAATCGAATCGATGAGTCCAGAAGAGCGCAATGCGGCACATACTGAGCGACGTGAACTCATGAAGAGCACCCCCACAGAGGAAAAGAAGCACTAGAAAAAGCCTCAATATTCCATAAACCAAGTCAACGCCGGTAGGTGGTCAAGCGTTTTAATCTTAGCTAGAGGCTGGCGCTACCGCGTTTTCCACTATTTGCACTTTAAGCTTGTTGGATGCACTTTTTGTACAGCGACATCACAGTATGCAGCAGGATATTGATGCAGTATTCGCTATGAATCTTATTGGTAAGGGTTGCAACGTGAAGAAATTTTGTGGATGTTTCGTGCTCTGTTTGGGGGTGGGTCTCTCTGCTTCGGCCATCTCCGAGCCCTGGCATCACAATCATGACATGCATCGCTTTCATGAAAGAAACGTCACAGCCTGGCGTGGTGGCTACTGGTACAACGGTGTCCGCGGCGGACGCAGAGGATCTTACTGGGTAATCGGGGGGGTTTATTACTACTACCCAACAGCCGTACACCCCTACCCCAACCCCTATGTACCTGGTGTGATTTACTCTGAGTCCTACTCTCCTAGCGTGGTCACCACGCCGGTCACCGTCGTTCCACCAGCGACGGTTGTTACGACGAGCCAGGCTCAGAATCAGCCATCTGTTTGGTACTACTGCGAGGCGTCGGCAAGCTACTATCCTTACACGCCAGAGTGCCCATCTGGATGGAAGGCGGTCCCCGCTACACTATCACCGACCCCTCAAAATTAATTAAAGTTAATCATGTGGTATACACAGTAAATTTATGATAATAAAGTATTAATTTAATTAATATGTACATAAAAATGGAGCTTTCATATCATGAATACATCAAAACTTAGCCTGTCGGTCACGTTAGTAATAACCCTGCTCGTCGGGCTTACCCTTAGCGAAACGGTCATGGCTGGTGGCAGATACTACGGTCGAGGTGGTGGTGGTTGGGGTCGTGGTGCTTATCTGGGCGTGCCAATTGGGCTGGGGATTGGCTTGGGGCTGGGGTACGGATACTACTCACCCTATTACGGATCGCCCTATTACGGCGTCCCATACTATGGAACGCCGTATTATGGAACGCCATACTATCCACCCGTACCCGTCTATTATTCAGCAGGACAGGTCGTGCCGGTCACCTACTCTGAGCAGGGTGGTACACCACAAGTCAATCCACAACAAAGTGCACCTCAAAGCACCCCACAAAGTTCTCCGCAAGCAGCTCAAGGAGCTTGGTGGTACTACTGTGTCGATGCTAAGGCATACTACCCTTACGTCAATCAGTGTCCCGGTGGATGGTTAAGAGTCTCACCACAGCCCGCTGCCGCCCCAGATGCCCAACCCACATTAAATAACTCACCCACACCATGAGCCACTCATTTAAACTTTTGTTCTTGCTGGTATCCACCACAACACTAAGCGCCTGCACATCATTCCCCACCGGTCCAGGCATGCTCGTACTCCCGGGGACCGGGAAAAGCTTTGATCAGTTCCGTTTCGATGACGTTGACTGCAGGCAGTACGCCAGCGCCCAGATTGGTGGAAAAACAGCGAGCGATGCCGCAATCGATAGCGGCGTAAAGAGTGCGGTCATCGGAACCGCAGTCGGTGCCGCCGCAGGGGCATTGATTGGTGGTCGCAACAGTGCAGGCGTAGGCGCTGGATCAGGATTACTAATGGGGTCCATGGTGGGTACTGGCACTGCAGAGAGTTCCGGGCGAGTCCTGCAACAACGTTATGACTTTGGATACCAACAATGCATGTACGCCAAGGGCCATCGTATCCCCGTATCCGGACGCATAGATCATTCTCAGCAGCCGGTTGCACGCACTAGCTACACGCCCGCGCCAACCAACTACCTATCATCAACCCCCGTCAGCACACCCATGCCACCGCCGCCGCCTGGCAATCCACCGCCCCCACCCAACCAATAAGCACTGGCAAGTTAAGTCGGGGCTGAATATTTTTTGAGATAACCATAATATGTCCCTCGATACAGATTCAAAAAAACACCGATCGCTTGTACGCATCGTACTTTCACGACCCGGTCTGTTCATCTCAATTCTAATTGGGGTGCTGGTAGCGCTATCCCTGCCAAGCAGTTTAGCGCTGCACGATATTACGCGAGCAATCATCGGCTGGAATGCGGGGGCGCTGATCTATCTGATGCTATCGATTCGCATGATGTTCTGGACAACCCACGAAAAAATGCGCATCCGCGCCGTGCGGCAAGACGATGGGAAATTTCTTATTCTGGGAATGGTAATTTTTGCAGCCATTGCATCTCTGGGTGCAATCATTGGAGAGCTCATGGTGCTCCAGAGCACCTATGGCATGATTAGGTATGCTCACCTCGCACTTGCGGCGCTCACACTCCTGTCCTCCTGGATGTTTACTCAGGTAATATTTGCACTACATTACGCACACGATTTCTATGCTGCCAAAGAGCGTGGTGGCTCAGGTGGGCTTGAATTTCCTCGTGAATCGACACCGGACTACGGTGACTTTCTCTACTTTTCTTGTGTGATAGGCACCTCTAATCAAACGGCTGACGTGAGCTTCACCAGCAAAGCAATGCGTCGTACTGGGCTAGTGCACTGCGTCTTGGCGTTCTTTTTTAATACCACCCTGATAGCGTTGGCCATTAACATTGCCTCTGGTTTAATATAAACGCATCACTAGGCAGGTCCGCCATTCGCCAGGGGATCAGATTGCTTTGCCAGATGGAGCCATGTCTCGACCACGGTATCCGGATTCAAGGAAATTGCTTCGATTTTCTGCTCCACCAACCACTGTGCCAGGTCGGGGTGGTCGGAGGGTCCCTGCCCACATATACCAATGTACTTTCCAGCCTTTCGGCACGCCTGAATTGCCATAGTCAGCAACGCCTTCACTGCCGAATTACGTTCATCAAATGCACCCGCCACCAGCTGAGACTCGCGATCAATGCCCAGAGTTAACTGGGTAAGGTCATTTGAGCCGATAGAGAAGCCATCAAAGTACTCCAAGAATTGCTCGGCAAGCAAAGCGTTGGCCGGAATCTCACACATCATGATCACACGCAAGCCGCCTTCCCCACGATTTAATCCGTTTTTAGATAACTCCTGTATCACGAGTCTGGCCTCATCCAGGGTGCGCACGAAGGGGATCATCACATCCACATTCGTCAATCCCATCTCGTCGCGCACACGACGTATGGCACGGCACTCCAGAGCAAAACAGTCGCGAAAGCTGTCCACAATGTAACGTGAGGCGCCACGCAGGCCAATCATTGGGTTCTCTTCATATGGCTCGTACTCGGATCCTCCGAGTAAATGCGAGTATTCGTTAGACTTAAAATCTGAGAATCGCACAATCACCTGCTTGGGTGAAAAGGCTGCGCCCAGCATGGCCACGCCCTCGACCAGCTTGTCGACATAAAAGTCGACCGGCGTAACGTAGCCGGCGGCCTTCATTTCTATCTCCGCCTTTAACTTTTCTGGCAAGTTAGGGTAGGCAAGTATCGCCCTGGGATGCACCCCGATCATGCGCGCAATAATAAACTCGAGACGAGCCAAGCCCACCCCAAAATTAGGAAGTCGACTTGATTCAAAAGCCAACTCCGGATTCGCTAGGTTTAAGCTAATTTTAATTGGGGGGGCTGGCATCTTATCCAGCGCTAGATTCAACACCTCGAAGTCGAGCATGCCCTGGTACACCTTGCCTATATCGCCCTCGGCACACGAGACTGTTACGGCGTCACCTGGCTTGAGTATCTGTGTCGCATCACCGCACCCCACCACCGCAGGAATTCCCAATTCACGTGCCACGATGGCAGCATGGCAGGTGCGCCCTCCCCGGTTGGTGACGATTGCAGATGCACGCTTCATAATCGGCTCCCAGTCAGGATCCGTCATTTCCGTCACCAATACATCGCCCGGCTGAACCTTAATCATCTCACTGGCATTCGCCACCAAGCACACCGGTCCGCTACCAATACGCTTGCCGATGGCACGCCCACTCACCAACACCTTGGACAACTGCTTTAATCGATAGCGTCTGAGCGTGCCCACCACCTCCTTGGCCTGCACCGTCTCGGGCCGCGCCTGCAATATGTAAAGCTTTCCATCTGTACCGTCCTTGGCCCACTCGATGTCCATCGCATGGCCATAGTGCTTCTCGATGATTAGCGCATAATCTGCCAACGCCTCCACCTCCGCATCCGTAATCGAGAAACGCTGTCTCTCGGTCAGCGGCACGTCAACCGTGAGTACCGAGTGTCCGGCTTCGTGTTGCGGATCGAATATCATCTTGATTAATTTGCTGCCTAGATTGCGACTGATCACTGCAGGCTTGCGCTGTCTTAGGGTGGGTTTGTACACATAGAATTCGTCAGGATTGACCGCGCCCTGGACCACCGTTTCGCCCAGCCCATAGGCTGACGTGATCAGCACCACCTGATCAAAGCCAGACTCAGTATCCAGAGTAAAAATTACACCGCTGGCACCCAGATCGCTGCGCACCATACGCTGCACGCTCGCTGATAGCGCCACATCGCGATGATCAAATCCCTGATGAACACGGTAGGCGATAGCGCGGTCGTTATATAGCGAAGCAAAGACCCGCTTAATGGCTAGCAGGATATGTTCTACGCCCTGAATATTAAGGAAGGTTTCTTGCTGCCCCGCAAAGGAGGCGTTCGGCAGATCCTCTGCTGTGGCAGAAGAGCGAATCGCCCAAGAAATATCCGCACCCGCCTCACCCTGCAGCTTTGTATAGGTCTCGCGTACTTCAGCTTGAAGACGCGGTGGTAATGGTGTGTCATTGATCCACTGGCGAACCTGACTGCCGACCTTGGCCAAGGCGGTCACATCGCTCACAGACAAATTATCGAGCGCTGCATAGATACGCTGACCAAGATTGTCTTGCGCAATAAAATCGCGGTACGCCTCGGCAGTAGTGGCAAAGCCGCCTGGCACGCGCACCCCCAAGTGCGTCAGCTGACTAATCATCTCCCCGAGTGATGCGTTCTTGCCGCCCACCCTCGCGACGTCACTCATACGGAGCGTCTCAAGTCCTGCAATATATTGCTGCTGTTCCATATTTTTCCCCTTTAGTGGGTGTCACACACTCAATGTCGTAAGCATCGCTTGTGCATGCACGATCACCTGAGTAGGCGACCGATCAGGCGCCCCACCGTTCTACCTGTTTCAATGGCCGCCCTAGATGGCGGCCTGAAACCCAGTGACGCATTGGCGGCCTGCTGTGCAAGACGCTCCTTCAGAAATTTGGCCCTCGGAGAGTTTGCTGGGATGCAGGATTCCTGCCCACAGCACGGGCACACCTCGCGCCTAGAGACAGCACGCCAAATTGAATAGATCAGGCCGGGTATCAAGAAACAAAACCAAAGAATGACCTCAGCATCAATACTGCCTCGGCTGATCGTTCTTGATTCGCCAATATAGTTGCATGCGGTACACATGACCCGTGACATTTAATTCTTCCCCTGTTTGGCTCAAATCCCAACTCTAAATCACTATTCACGACCACTTATTATGGCAACCGCCATGCTCGCATCGTCTACCCTGCAGTACTGTCGAGAAAGCAGAAGCCTGGCTTCATCTCCTCGAACACTTGATAATCGGTTTCAATCATCCCTAGCGACTGATAGGCCTGCTTGGCAAGCGCATTCCCTTTATCTACATACAAGCGGAATCCGCAGACAGCTGGGTCGTTCTTGGCGGCCTCTCGGATGAACTGATAGAGCCGAGTATACGCCCCATTTCGGCGCTCGTTAGGCCTGACATAAACACTCTGGATCCACCAAAATACACCATTTCTCCAATCGCTCCATTCTGTGGTCACCATCAGCGATCCAACAACCTCATCACCACGCTCAGCAATCACATAGAAACCAATACTAGCGTCACCCAAGACCTTGTTGACCCCCTTCAATACCACCTCTGGCAGCAGCTCTTTTTGCTCGGTCTCACGAGCCATGGTCAAGTTAAACTCGGCAATCACCGAAGCGTCTCGAGCTTCAGCAAATCGAATTGATATTTTTTTAGACACAGCATCCATCTTCGGCACATCCTTATAGTGTCAATTGGGCTAGGCACGCACGCTCAGTATGCCTCAACCTAAGGCGTCTTACTGCAACATAGGTGATCACGATTGCACTGTAAGCACCCTTGCGTGGAAAAGTACTGTAGCCATTCAATGCCAACCGCCAAAAGACATCATTCTCTCTATTAGTTAACACCTTCCCAAAACACCACAATCTAAGTAAAATCGTAAGCTATAGTCACCAAAGACCGTAGGAGTTGCGGCATGACTAACAAATTACGCTGGTTTGTTAAATAACGAACCTACACCAAGGAGTGTCATCTATGAATAAACTGATTACGCTAGCAATCACATTACTATTCATGACCGCCGCAAACGCCGGCGACCCCAGAAAAACCGTTGACGACCTCAAGGCCAGATTTTTAAAACTAGGTGAGCCTCGAATAGAGGGTCTAGAAAAGCACGGCGATATATCCTATCCGGCCATCTACTTTGGCAGGCACAAGATCAACAACAACTTTACTATTGTTGACGAAATCAAAAAAGCATCTGGCGCGTACGCCACCATCTTTATTAAGGACGGGAACGAGTTCATTCGGGTTAGCACGAACGTGCAGACCTCTAGGGGCCAGCGTGGCACCGGGACCAAGCTTGCCCACAACGCGGTTTATGATTCCGT
>Ga0265593_1000459_pt1 | contig 22811 bp, 23 predicted proteins | sample saktaG_8_FD_190136 | JGI IMG/M metagenome (GOLD analysis project Ga0265593, IMG submission 190136) | Saline water microbial communities from Sakinaw Lake, British Columbia, Canada - sak_2011_5_24_36m | ecosystem: Environmental > Aquatic > Non-marine Saline and Alkaline > Saline ...
AAAAGCCTCACTGTTGGATATTCCAGCGATGCAAAATCTCGTAGAGCCAGAAATCCAAAGCGGTGTTATTTTGTATCGCAGTGCTGATGAAATAGCGACCAATATACGCTCCTATACCCTGGCAATGGATGGAGATACATTAGTTGGATTTTGTGCGCTCCATATTCATTCACCCAATCTTGCCGAAGTTCGTTCTATGATTATTAATAGTACCTATCGTGGACAGAATATCGGAAGTACCTTGGTATCTAAAGTATGTGATGAGGGACGTGGATTGGGATTACGTGAAGTGTTAGCCCTTACCTATCAACGAGCATTTTTTGAACGTCTTGGATTTGTAGAAATTCCAAAAGAGACCATCCCTGAACACAAGATTTGGGCCGACTGCATTAAATGCAAACATTTTCCGATATGCAACGAAGTATCACTTATCAAAACGCTCTAAGCAGCCTTTTTTGGGTTGTTGCTTTTGGTATTTACAGTGCACTTAGCAGTATTTATCTTTTTTTACCCCCTATGTTGGCTCTTATAGGCTATTTATTCTATCGATCACTGACGCGTCATGATCTCTATTCTCTTATTGTTTTTTCCATTATGCTTTTAATGATTGAGGCTGAAAAAGGGTATTGGTTTGGAAGTTCAATTCTTTTCTTTACTCTTTTAAGCCATTATATAATTCCTTATCTTGAACAAACAATGCGATGTAACCTGTGTATTAAAGCAATCTTTGTTGCTTCGGGGTATCTTCTTTTTTGGGTATTTATAACGATGATTGATGGTGTTTTACTCCTTGCTCTTCCCGCATTTGATTGGCATACCTTTTTTTATATGGCAATTGAATTTGCCTTGATAGCGATGTTTTGATGAAAGTAAGATTATTAATAACTTTTTTTATATTGGCTTGGATTTCACTGATTGTTCGTGTGTATGATTTAGCCATTCAATCCAATGAACATTATGAAATGCTTTCCCAAAACAATAGTATTAAAGCAGAACTTTCACCACCGGTTCGCGGAGAGATTCTGGATCGCAATCTGGAACCTATTGCAATTAATGAACTTGGTTTTAAGATTTCACTTGCTCCGCATTTAACAAAAGGGGATGATGACCATCTCCTGAATCAAGAAATTAGTTATTTACTCACTATGATTCCCTCTCTCGATTCGAAAAAAATTGCAAAAGCCTACAAGCAAGAAGATTCCTACTATAACCATAATTTTATCGATGTTGTTGAGTTTATTCCCCATGAAACGATGATACCTCTGTATGCGTTGATGAATTTACGTGAGACGATTAAAATTTCACCTTCACCTAAACGGTTGTATCCTTATGGAAAAACGGCATCCCATCTTATTGGATATGTGGCAAAGGCAAACCAAAGAGAAGTTGAGAACAATCCTTTATTGCAACTTTTGGGACATATCGGAAAAACTGGGATTGAAAAATATTATAACACCTATCTCCAAGGTGAAGCGGGGGAGCGTCGCATTAAGGTCAATGCCCACAATGTTGAAATTGAAGAGTTAGGACGCAGTGTAACAAAGGAGAATCGTAATCTTGTTCTCAATATTGATATGCGTCTTCAGCAGTATATTGCAGAGGCTTTCAAGGGCAATGTTGGAGCCATAGTCGTGATGGATACCAAAGGTGCACTTTATGCAGCAGGAAGTTATCCCGAGTATGATCTGAACGCTTTTGTAGAGGGGGTAAGTACAGAGCAATGGAATTATCTGATTAACAGTGTAGATGCCCCATTTACCAATAAAATTGTAAACGGATTGTATCCACCAGGTTCAACGATTAAAACAGGAGCAGGACTTCTTTATATTAGTTCTGGCGTAATGAATGAAAATTTTGGTGTGAATTGTACGGGATCTTTTCGTTTGGGAAATCGATCATTTCGTTGCTGGAATCAGCATGGACATGGGGATGTTTCGATTCATAAAGCCATTACTCAAAGCTGTGATGACTATTTTTATAAAGGAAGTCTAAATCTAGGAATAGAGAAGCTCAGTTCTGGATTGATGCGCATGGGATTGGGTGTCAAAACTTCCATTGATCTTCCCAATGAATTTGTCGGAACGATTCCAGACCGACAATGGAAAATGAAGAAATTTAAACAACCATGGTACCGTGGTGAAACCCTTAATACCTCTATTGGACAAGGTGATGTTTTGACGACTCCTATTCAAATAGCGCAATACACGGCATTAATGGCAACGGGTAAACTTCCGACTCCTCATATTGCCTATAAGATTGGTTCAACGGTAGTTGAGCCTAAGCCTAAAGATGTTTTAACAGCGCTGGAAAAAAGAAATCTTCCCATCATACAAAGTGCAATGAAATCTGTTTGTAATGAGACGGGAGGAACGGCTAAGGCGTTTATCTCAACACGATTTCCAATCGCAGGAAAAACAGGTACCGCCCAAACGACAGGGATTGGACAAAGCGTTAAAAACCGTCTGAATGAGAAGAGCATGGAGTATCTAAAACGTTCCCATGCGTGGTTTACCACCTACGGTCCTGCGGATAATCCTCAGTTTATTGTTACGGTATTGATTGAGCATGGAGGGCACGGCGGAGAAGCTGCCGGTACAATGGTTTCAGGTATTTATAATAAATTATTAGAATTAGGCTACATCAAATTGGGTCAGCCAGAGAAGATTACCCCTGCGTCCGAACAATCAAGCTCAGTGGTAAATTAAACTCTTTTACAAGTTCTCTTTCACGCTCACGCATCTCCCCGTTATCGACTTCATGATCATACCCAAGCAGATGAAGCATTCCATGGATAAAGAGCAAAGCCATCTCATCATCAGGTGTATGTCCCAGTTCCTCTGCAACACTTTGGACTTTATCCACACTGATAATGATACTGCCAAGGGGCGCATTCGGGAACGGTTCACTGGGAAAACTAAGGACATCGGTGGCTTTGTCAATATCTCGAAATTCACGATTGATTTGTGCTATTTCATCGTTATCAGTAAGAATAAGCTCGATTTCACGGCTACAAAGGGTCTGAGCTATTTGCTCCAACAAAATAAAATTATAATTTTTATCGGTTCGGTTATCTAAATCTATCATGGGTGTATTATAGCGTAAGATAGAAATTGAAAATTATTTATTCACTGATAAATCGTTTGCGCATTCCCAAAAGAAATCCAGCCAATACTATCGCGGATATGGATGCAATCATAAAGGGAAGGGTACTGCCAAAATTATCCCATAACCATCCAGCGACTGCTAAGGATGTGAGTGTAGCCATACCAATCGAGGTATAGTAGACTCCATAAGCAGTTGCTTTAAGTTCGGTGGGCGCTGTATTTGAGATAATTGCTTTTGCCAGAGAGTTAAATCCTCCGGCAAAAAATCCGTAAATAGCAAATCCTAGCCATGCACCCCAAACGCTACTTGATACCATGGCTAAAGCGCCTAGACCAAACGCCAGATAGACGATGGATAAAAGTGTTGCTTTACCGAAATGATCCGCCATCTTACCGATTGGTATAGCAAAGCTGTAAAAAACGGTCCAAAAAAATGGGTAATAACGGTAAAATCATTTCAGTTGAGAAGTCGGTGAAGAAACTATTTGCCCCTAGGGCGACGATGTTTTTGTTTATTTTACTCATGATGATGGTGATGTTTTATATGTCCATCGCACTGCGCGTCACTATTTCCATATTTGGCTGTTTCAGGTTGAAGAAGAACATGAGTTGCTCCGGCATGAGAGAGGTCATGGCGAAGGGTTTCGATAATAGTCTCAACTTCAGCCAGTGTGAGCATTGAATCCAGTACGATATGTGCAGAAAAATAATGCTCTTTACTGGAGGGATGACTTAGATGGATATCATGGGTTTGGCATACCATGGGATGATTGATAAGGATAGCTGATAGCTTATCTACCATATTAGTGTCAGCGCGATCCATGAGGCTGGCAAATGATCGTAGGAGAAGCTTGACGCTAGCGGATAAAATAACTGCCGAAAAAAGTAACGATAAAACGGAGTCAATCCATGGAATTCCCCACAAGATCATTGCTCCGCCACCAAGAACGACAGCTAACGAGAGAATCGCATCACTCGCCATGTGCCAAAATGCGGCGCGGACATTGAGGTCATGTTCATGATGATGATCTTCATGCTGATGCGTATGTGTGTGAGCGTGTCCACCCAAGATAACAGCACTGGCAGTATTAATAACCAGTGCCGCCGCCGCCGTAATCATCGTGAGCCATCCATTAACGGGGATAGGGTGAAGAAGGCGATCCACCGCCTCAACAGCGACCCAAACCATCAATAGAGACAAAAATCCCGCATTGATAAAGGTTGCCATCATCTCAGAGCGAACATAGCCGTAGGTCATTTTAGAGTTCGCTGGACGCGCTCCAAGCCCTAACGCAATCGCAGTGACAATAAGAGCTAAAACATCGCTTAGATTATGCCATGCATCGGAGAGGAGGGCGAGGGAGCCACTGATAACCCCAACGGTACTTTCGATGATGACAATGATAATATTAAGTAGTATGACCAACGCGACACGTCGTTGATCAGCTGAGAGGTTTTTGAATACGGAGTAAATTTGCATGAGATATCTTTGTTAAAATTTTCTAATTATTATTGATTTGCCTTAATCATCTCTACAATTTCATTGACCGAAAGAAGTTTCCCAGTACTGAGAACTTTTCCATCAATCACTAATCCGGGTGTACTCATAACCTGATACTCCATAATCTTTTTAATATCTTCAATCTTTTCTATTTGTGCAAATAGACCGCTTTGGGCTACTGCTTGTTTTGTTGCCTCTTCGAGTGCTTTACATTTAGCACATCCAGTACCTAAAATTTCGATTTTCATACTAACTCCTATTAAGTTATAAAATTACGTTAAATAAGTATCCGACGCCAATAATCCCAAGCGTCACCGTACCAAAAAAGATTCCTATAAGTTTCAGGCTCATTATACGCTTAAGAATCATTGCTTCCGGTAAAGAGAGAGCTGTGATTGCCATCATAAATGAGAGAGCCGTCCCCATCAGCATCCCTTTGGCAGTCAATACCTCGATAAGCGGCATAACACCTGCGGCATTGGAGTACATCGGAACACCTAATAGTGTCGCGAGAGGAACAGCAAATATATTATCGGCTCCTGCTACGCTAATGATAAACTCGGTCGGGACATATCCGTGGATAAAGGCACCCACTCCAACACCTGCAAGGATATAAATCCATGTTTTATAGAGGATATCTTGCGTATATTCTCTAGCATCTTTGATTCTTATTTTAAATGCTATTTTTTGCTCTTCAGCTGTGATTTCTCCAACGAGAGGTTTGACCTCGATAAGAACTTCATTTTCCAGTCCAAGTCGTCCAATGATGATACCGCCTACAATAGCGACGAGTAACCCAAATCCGATATAGAGTGCCGCCACTTTCCAACCGAACATCGTGAGTAACATCGCAATGGCAATTTCGTTGTTAAGTGGGGCAGAGATCAGATAGCTAAAAGTCACTCCTAGTGGTATCCGCGCTTGTAAAAAGCCCAAGAAAAGTGGGATGGCCGAACACGAACAAAACGGGGTGATGATCCCAAACAACGCTGCGAGGACATTTCCGGTGAATTCATGCTTTTTACTTAAGTATACTCGCACCTTCTCCGTTGAAAAGTAGGAGCGTAGAAGGGTGATAGCGAAAATAATCGTAGTGAGTAAAAAGAGAATTTTTACCGTGTCATAGATAAAAAAGTTGAGCGCATCGGCAAGTTTATCTCCCTGTGATAGACCAAACCATTGATAAACAATAGTATTGACGCTCTCCTGCCACATCAGTCGCACAGCTCTGTTTTAATGATCGGAAGGAGGGTTTCTTCGATAAGTGCCAAAGTTTTCGCGTACTCTTCCACCTCTTTGCCACTTGGATCTTCGAAGGCGACATGGATCGTTCTAACGGCTTTTGGGAACATAGGGCACGTTTCATTCGCATGGTCACAGACGGTGACGATAAGATCGAACGGAGTATTGATAACGGTATCGATCACTTTGGAATGATATTCGCCTCTCCAGTATCCTTTTTCTTTTAAGAGCGCTTGCGCATGAGGATTGACTTTTCCGCTCGCTTTGACACCTGAGCTTTGGGCAAATACACAATCGCTCATTTTGGCATTGATAAGGGCTTCCGCCATGATCGAGCGGCAGCTATTTCCTGTACAGAGTATTAATACATTTTTCATACTTTACATTCTCCTATTTGTGATGATTTGATAAGTGGAGGAAGATTAATTTTCAACGTGGATATTTCTGCTAATGCTTGGAGGCGAAAACGGTCAAGTGGTGAGCGTATTGAATAATACGCCCAAGTTCCCTGACGATCCACACGTAAAAACCCAGCCTCTTTAAGAATCTTGAGGTGACGAGAGAGACGTGATTGAATCATTCCGAAACTCTCTTGTAAATCACAGACGCATAATGCTCCGTGTGTATCCAAAAAAGCTAACAGTTTGATGCGTGTTTCATCATTGAGTGCCGATACAGTTTCTAAAAAAACATCCATCTTATACCTCCGATTTGTGAAAGTGTAACGAAATAAAAATAATATATCAAGATATATTGATGCTGTGGTAGAATATCGTATTAAATTTGGGAGTAGTATATGTTTTTAGCAAGCGCAATTTTTTTAGTGACACTGATTTTTGTCATTTGGCAGCCACGCGGATTGCAAATCGGCACAACGGCAGTAGTAGGTGCTATCATTGCTGTAGCTCTTGGTGTGGTCAGTATCACGGATGTATGGACGGTTACTTCGATTGTTTGGGATGCAACGCTCGCATTTATCGGGATAATACTTCTCTCAATGGTACTGGATGAGATCGGTTTCTTTGAATGGGCAGCTTTAAAAATGGCACGGCTATCAGGTGGAAACGGTCACTTGATGTTTGTTTATATCTTGATCCTCGGTGCATTGGTATCGGCATTTTTCGCAAACGATGGTGCGGCATTGATCCTAACCCCGATTGTTCTCGCGAAGATGAAATATCTGAAAATGAACCCCCTCGCCATGTTCGCCTTTTTAATGGCGGGGGGATTTATCGGCGACAGCGCTTCCAATCCTCTCGTCATCTCAAACCTCACCAACATCGTAACCGCAGGATATTTTCACATCGGATTTTGGGAATATGCTAAAACAATGTTTTTGCCTAATCTTCTCAGTATCATTGCGTCGATTGCAGTCTTATGGATTTACTTTCGCAAAGATATTCCGACCCATATTGACATTACGCAACTGGCATCTCCCGAGTCGGCAATTAAAAACATGACAATGTTTAAACTCAGTTGGTGGTTTTTGGGTCTGCTAATGATTGGCTATTTTATAGGAGATAAATATCATCTTCCGATTAGTGTATTCGCTCTTGGCGGTGCATTGCTCTTTTTAAGCCTAGCGACCTATTTCAAAGCGACGAAACCGATTATGACCATCAAAGCAGCACCTTGGCAAGTTGTGTGGTTTAGCATCGGGCTGTATGTCGTTGTCTACGGTCTTAAAAACGGAGGGCTCACTACCTATTTAGCAGGAGTGATTACTCAGTTACAAAGTATGGGAAATGTCTATGCAGTCATCGGAACGGGCTTTTTATCCGCTATTTTAAGTTCCGTGATGAACAACATGCCCACCATTATGATTATGGACATTGCTATTGGTGAAGCAGGAAATCATGCACTAGCGTATGCCAATATCATCGGATGCAACCTCGGACCAAAAATGACCCCGATTGGTTCACTCGCCACATTACTCTGGCTACATGTTTTGGCGCAAAAAGGGGTGAAAATTGGATGGTGGGAGTATATGAAAGTGGGGCTTGTAATTACCCCTCCCGTATTGTTTTTGGCATTGTTGGGACTGATTTAAAAGTATTATAATGAAAAATGTTTGAGACCCTTTGAGGATTTTTAGCTATAGCCGTTTATGCAATTGATGGGTTCGCTTCATTTACCATAGAGTCTAATAATGACATATCGGTCTTTTTTAATCATATAGGCAACAATGTCGTATTCGGCTTGAGTCAGCCGAAGAAGTGAACTGTTTTTTGAAATTTCGTGTCGTGCTTCGTCGATTTCAAAGGGAGTCAGTTTTTTGGGCATTGTGGGATGAATACGGCGCATGATTGCATCGATTCTAAAAATTAATTCCTGCGGATCATAAGGCTTTGGGAGATAATCATCTGCACCGCGCGAAAATCCCATCATTTTATCCTGTATGTCCGAGCGTGCTGAGGAGATGATGATGGGGATAGTGCTTTCTTGACGAATAAGACGGCAAATTTCCATCCCATCCATTTGTGGCAACGATAGATCCAGTACCAGCAAATCAAAAGTTTGTGCTTGAAAAAGACTTAATCCTTCCAGCGGAGTCGAAGCAATCGTAACATTAATATCATCTTTGTGTAGACGCGCTTTCAATAACTGTGCTAGCTCAATATCATCTTCGATCATTAAAACATTAATCATAAATCGATTATATCGGGGAGAGAGTAAATAAAAAGTAACATACCCGTAAGGGCATGCCCACTAACTGTGCTAGCTCAATATCATCTTCGATCATTAAAACATTAATCATAAATCGATTATATCGGGGAGAGAGTAAATAAAAAGTAACATACCCGTAAGGGCATGCCCACTTAAGCACTGATGCTTAAAAGAGAAGTAGAACTTGTTGTGGAGGTATTATTTTCATAATAGGAGAGAATATTTTTGAGCATAACGTCGCTAAATTTTTGAGAAGAAATATCTTCTTGTGCCGTTGATGTTGCGTTAGAAGAATCAGTTGCTGATGACGTACCATTGTTTTTATTGGACGAATCCGTTTTTGAATCCCCTAATGCTGCCAATAATTCATCGATACTGACTGTCCCGTCTTGATTGGTATCCATCGCATCAAAAATATCACTGCTGCTAGAGCTTTTTGATGTTGAGGATGAATCGCTTGGAGGAGGCATTCCACCAGGCGGTGGTGGCATATCCCCTTTGCCCTCAGGTGGTTTCATATTTTTCAAAGCCGCAACCAGTTCTTCGGTACTCATGCTCCCATCACTGTTGGTATCAAGCGTACTAAATATATCGGTTGCAGATGAACTGCTTGTAGTGCTACTGCTTGAACTCGACGCAAGTGCTTGGGCTGCCGCACTAAATTCGGCTTTATCGATTGAACCGCTTTTATCTGTATCCAGTGAACTTAGTAGTTCCTGTGCCATCTTTTCAAAATCGGGTTTTCCTTTTTGTGAAGCAGATGAGATGCTGGAGGTACTATTAGACGAATACGCACTATAGTTAGAACTAACTGTCATGGTAAACTCCTTATCAGGTGTAGCAAGAAAAATTCTTACTCAGCTGCAAGCATAAAATGGATTGGGTAACTATTGGGTAACACTAATTTATTTAATAACATCAAACCCTTCTGGGATAACAGCTTTAAAGCGCGAAGCATCAATGGGTTTATTGGTTGTTGGTGTTAGAAATTTAATGATGACTTGATTGTCGTAATTGTCGGTATAGTTGATAGAGGAGAGTGTGTCATTCGAAAAATCGATGAAATAGGTTTGATTATTCACTGTGGCACTGTAGCGTGAGGTATCCAACGGCTTGGCTTTTTTGATGATTTCTAGAAAATCAATGTCACCATTGAGGGTACGAATGGTCGCTTGTTCGATAGCAGGTTCTATGAGAGTGAGGCGTGACCCGTTGATATAAACACTTTTTTGAATCGGTTTTTGATAGGTCCATAAAGCGTTTTGAGGTTTAGATGCCCATAGTTCTCCGGTATAGACCAACTTTTTTTTGTTCTCATCGATGATGGTTTGGGTAAAGGTGGAGTGAAACGAGCTAATGTCTTTTGGAGCTGCTAAGAGAGAAAGAGCCGATAAAAGAGTGAAGATGAAAATGCGCATATTTTTCCTTTTTTTTTGAGTGAGACATTGTATCCAATCGCCATTAACCAAACAAATAGTTTTGATATGATAAAATCGTCAACTTTTTAAATACAGCCCATACTATCAGAAGGCAATCAATGCTCCAATCGTTCGTAGGAAAATTATTCGGAACTCAAAATGATCGTGAAATTAAAAAATACAGTAAACGCGTTGGTCTTATCAATGCTCGTGAGGCCCATTTTACTGATATGGGTGATGAGGCTTTGCAAGCGGCATTCAATGCTCTTAAAGAATCCGTCCTCTCTGGCGATAAGTCACTCAATGATGTTTTAGTGGATTCCTTTGCCATTACACGTGAGGCTAGCAAACGCGTTCTTGGAATGCGCCATTTTGATGTTCAGCTCATCGGCGGGATGGTTTTGCACGAGGGTCGAATCGCAGAGATGAAAACAGGGGAGGGTAAAACTCTCGTTGCTACTCTTGCCGTTGTCCTCAATGCAATGAGCGGTAAAGGTGTCCATGTCGTTACTGTCAATGACTACCTTGCTTCTCGTGACAGTTCAGAAATGGCTCCGCTTTACTCTTTTTTAGGGTATGAAACGGGTGTTATTTTGGAAGGTGATTACAATCCTGTTGCAAAACGTCTTCAATATGCTGCGGATATTACGTACGGTACGAACAATGAATTTGGATTTGATTATCTACGTGACAATATGACCTACACCAAAGAACATATGGTTCAGCGAGGACATTCGTTTGTTATCGTCGATGAGGTGGATTCTATCCTTATTGATGAAGCGCGTACCCCTCTTATCATCTCAGGACCTACGAATCGAACGCTGGAAAACTACACGCGCGCCGATGCGGTAGCAAAAGCACTGACCAGAGATGAACATTTCACCGTTGATGAAAAAGATCGTCTTATCCTAATTACGGAAGAGGGGATTATCAAAGCCGAAGAGCTTTTTGGTGTAGGTAATATTTACAGTGTTGAAAATGCTTCTCTTTCACACCACCTCGACCAAGCACTCAAAGCCAACTACATTTTTGAAGTGGATGTTGATTATGTTTTGAGAGACAATCAAGTAGTTATTGTTGATGAGTTTACCGGACGACTTTCGGAAGGAAGACGTTATTCAGAAGGATTGCACCAAGCACTTGAAGCCAAAGAAGGTGCTCTTATTAAAGAAGAGACCCAGACCTTAGCCGACATCACGTTCCAAAATTATTTCCGTATGTACGTTAAAATCGCAGGTATGACAGGTACTGCTCAGACTGAAGCGACTGAGTTTGCCCAAATCTATAATCTCGATGTTGTCTCTATTCCTACAAACGTGACCGTTATTCGTCAAGATCTTAACGATTTGATTTACAAAACCGAAGCGGAAAAATTTGCTGCTGTTATTGCAAAAGTCAAAGAGCTAAGCGCCAAAGGGCAACCTATTTTGATCGGAACAGCATCCATCGAAAAATCCGAAAAATTGCATCAGATTATCAAAGCTGAAAAAATTCCTCATACCGTTTTGAACGCGAAAAACCACACACAAGAGTCTGAAATCATCAAAAGTGCCGGAGCCAGAGGTGCAGTTACGATTGCTACGAATATGGCAGGACGTGGTGTTGATATTAAAGTCAGTGACGAGATAAAAGCACTCGGAGGTCTGTACATCATCGGAACAGAACGCCATGAAAATCGCCGTATTGACAATCAGCTTCGTGGACGTTCTGGTCGTCAGGGTGATCCGGGAATCAGCCAGTTTTATTTGAGCTTGGATGATAACCTTCTTCGTATTTTCGGTTCAGACAAGATTAAATCGATTATGGAGCGTTTGGGTGTTGAGGATGGCGAGTACATCGAATCTGCCATGGTGACACGCGCGGTTGAAAAAGCGCAGAAAAAAGTGGAGAACATGCACTTTGAAGGGCGAAAACACATTGTTGAATACGATGATGTCGCCAATGAACAACGTAAGATTGTTTATAGATTTCGAGCTGAATTACTTGATCCTGATTACGATGTCTCTTTTAAAATTGATACTATTCGTCAAGAGTACGCTGCTTTACTTTTAAGTGAATGTGCAATATACGATGGAATGCAAGGGGATGAGATGGATTTAGATCATCTCAAAAAACGCATTCTAGAAGACGTAAATATAGATGTCGATTTTGACTTTGTGGATGATGTTGTATATGCGAGCTTGCTAAGCCGTGTTAACGGACAGTTAAAAGAAAATTACGATGAAAAAATGTCTCAACTTGATCCAAAAACACGCTCTGCAATCGAAAAAGAGATTTATCTTAAAACCCTAGATACCGCATGGCGTGAACACCTTTACCAAATGGACAGCATGAAAACGGGAATTCGTCTTCGTGCCTACAATCAAAAAGATCCGTTGGTTGAGTACAAAAAAGAGAGTTATAATCTCTTTACCGAGTTAGTCAGCGCAATTAAATACGACACGATCAAAACCCTTCATGTTATACGTTTTAGAGTTGAAAACGCAGAAGAAGAGGCAGAGGCATTAGCACATCAGATGGAAATCGAAAAGCGCCAAGAAGAGCTTCAAATGTCCCTTATGGGAGCACCATCTGCTTTGGAAAGTTCTAAAATCGCACGCAATGATGATTGTCCGTGCGGCAGCGGTTTGAAATACAAAAATTGCTGTGGAAAATCAGGACCTAAAAAAGGGATTTTTGCCTCTTGAATATCGTCAGTTATCTTGTCAAACGTTTTTTACGCTTTGATAAAGAGCAGCCTTTTATTTTTCTCTCTGCCCTTCTTGCATTCTCAGGAATAGCTCTTGGCGTGATGGTGCTTATCATCGCCATGGCATTGATGAACGGTTTTGACAATGAGTTCAAGAAAAAGCTTACCGTCATGAACTATCCTCTCACGATTCAGCCTAAATTTTTTGGTTCAGTAAACAAAGAATTGTTGCTTCACCTCGAAGAAAAATTCCCAGAACTTTCTTTTAGCCCTTATTTAACCTCTTCTGTTTTGTGCCGTCATGACACTATGCTTGAGGGTGGTTACCTTTTTGGTGTGGATTTTAAGCGGGAAGCCTCTGTCAATGATATAGTGGCACAAGGGCTTAAAAAACATATCCCTTCTTCGTTTGAAGTAATGAGCGGCAAAGGTCTTATCGAAGAATACGCTATTTCACAAAACGAAAAACTAACGTACATCTTTACGCAGCTCGAGCCGGGGGGAATCGCTATGACCCCTAAGATGAAACGTTTTACCGTAACGGCAATGTTTGACTCAGGATTAAGTGCTTATGATAAAGGTTTTTCTTACACAACCATTGACTCAATGCAAAAGATATTAGGAGTACCAGAAGGTCTTTATGATGGCATACATGTCCATTCTCTTAATCCTGAAGCCGATATAGCTAGAGTTTCTTCTGCATTGCCTGATTCAGTCTCTATTCGCGGATGGTGGGAAGATAACGGGAACTTCTTTGCTGCACTCAAAATGGAAAAAATGTCCCTCTTTATCGTCTTGATGCTGATCATCCTTATCGCTGCTATTAATATCATCTCTTCGCTTTTGATGACCGTTATGAATCGTCGCAGTGAAATCGCCCTTTTAATCTCTCTTGGAGCATCCAAACAAGAGGTCAAAAAAGTATTTTTGATATTAGGAGTAGTGATTGGGACATTGGGAATTATTACAGGGTCACTTCTTGGATTTTTTGGAATATGGGTATTAGGGACATTTGATATTATTTCCTTGCCCGCAGATGTTTATCCCACTTCAAAGCTTCCGCTTGATTTGACGGCAGGGGACTTTTTTTCCATTATTATCGGTGCATTTGCAATCGTTCTAGCTTCTGCTTGGTATCCGGCAAAAAAAGCCGCAGACGTCGATGTATTGACGGTATTACGTAATGAATAACGATATAATTTAATCACTATTATCTCATTTTAGGTATACTTACTCCAGTATACTATCCCCTGATTCGAGATGAAAAATGGTAAAACCTTCAATTAAAACTGCAAAACCAAAAAAAGTAATCAAAAAAAGAAAACCAAAAAAACCCAATAGTATAAAATGGATTTTAGCCATTCTATCCGTCATTATTTTATCGTTGACCGGGTATTTATTGACCTCTGTAACTTCACCAAAAATCGTCTATATTCCTCAAGGTTCAGTTTTTAAGAGCATCACTCATCTTCAAGATCAAGGGGTTAATCTTTATAAAATTGATGCCATTATTCTTCGCTTATTGGGTCAACCTCAACAAGGATGGATAGACCTCAAAGAAGAGAAGCATACACGTATTGAGTTTTTATATCATCTCACTACAGCAAAAGCAGCAACACGAGAAATTACACTTATTCCGGGGGAAACAACGACGGTATTTTTAGATCAGCTTGCAGATCAACTCTCCTTGGATTCGAAAAAACTGCATACGATGTATAAAGATTCTAACGAAATTTCAGAGGGAATGTTTGTCCCTGATACCTACAGTATCCCTAAAGCCATTGATGAGGAACAGATCATTAAATATTTATTAGAACAATCAAAGCAGAAGCAAAAGGAGCTTTCTATAGAGCTCACGGGAAGCTATGATAAAGACAAATGGTTACATATTGTAACACTTGCATCGGTTATTCAAAAAGAAGCAGCATCAGTAGCCGATATGCCGATGGTGAGTTCAGTTATCAAAAATCGACTTGCAAAAGAGATGAGATTGCAGATGGATGGGACATTAAATTACGGTGAATTCTCACACCAAAAGGTAACTGCGGCACGAATTCGTAGTGATAAAACATCCTACAATACCTATAAACACCGAGGTTTGCCGGAATTTCCTATCTGTAATGTCAGCAAAGAGGCACTGGTTGCAGCATTGCATCCAAAGCAGACCGATTATCTCTATTTTGTACGGGGTAAAGATGGTGAGCATATTTATAGTAGTTACTTTTCTACACACCATAGAAACATAGTAAATGCTACAAAATGAAACACATTAAGAGATTTCTCCCTCAGGTTAAGGGACAAATAGAAAAAATGGTTTAACTAAGTGTTATGATGCTTTCATACAAATAAAACAACAGGAGAACCTGATGGCAAAAATCATTTGGTCAGTAATTGATGAAGCACCGGCATTGGCGACATATTCGCTTCTTCCTATCGTAAATGCGTTTACGCAAGCAGCTGGCGTTGAAGTAGTGACAAGTGATATTTCACTTGCAGGTCGTGTTATCGCAACATTTCCAGAGAGAATGACAGACGCACAGCGTATTCCTGATAACTTGGCAGAACTCGGTGTAATTGCAACACACCCAGAGGGAAATATCATTAAACTTCCGAATATCTCAGCTTCTATCCCACAGCTAAAAGCATGTATTGAAGAGCTTCAAGGTCAAGGTTATGATCTTCCTAATTATCCTGAAGATCCACAAACTGATGCAGAGAAAGAGCTACATGCTCGCTATTCAGCATGTCTGGGTTCAGCAGTTAATCCTGTATTGCGTGAGGGAAATTCTGATCGTCGTGCAGCAGTTGCGGTTAAAAATTTCGCTAAGAAAAACCCACACAAGCTTCGGGCATGGGATGAAGGTTCTAAAACTCGTGTTGCCCACATGACCAGCGGTGATTTTTACGCTAATGAGCAGTCTATTACCAAAAGCGGTGATGGCAAAGTGACTATTGCTCTTAATGGTGCAACACTTAAAGAAATTAATACATTTGATAAAGAAGTACTAGACGGAACATTTATGAGTGTAAAAGCACTTCGTTCTTTCTTGGAAGAATCTATGAATGAGGCAAAAGAAAAAGGTATCTTGTGGTCAATTCACCTCAAAGCAACCATGATGAAAGTCTCTGACCCTATTATGTTCGGTCATGCGGTTGAAGTATTCTTCAAAGACGTATTTGCACAATTTGCAGCTGAATTCAAAGAGATTGGTTACAACGCGAACCTAGGTTTGGGCGATCTTGAGAAAAAAATGAAAAAACTTCCAGCGGATAAGCAAGCTGCTATCGAAGCTGCAATGAAAGCGGTTTATGCTGCTCGTGCACCAATGGCGATGGTTGATTCAGACAAAGGTATCACCAATCTTCATGCATCTAACGATATTATTATCGATGCTTCATTACCAGTTGTCGTACGTGATGGTGGTAAGATGTGGGATCCAGCGGGTAAAGTAGGACAATGTGTTGTCACTATTCCTGACCGTTGTTACGCTACCATGTACGCTGAGTGTATTGAAGATTGTAAGAAAAATGGTCAGTTTGATGTAACCACTATGGGTTCAGTATCAAACGTTGGTTTGATGGCACAAAAAGCAGAAGAATACGGCTCACACCCAACAACGTTTGAAATCAAAGAAGACGGTGTAGTTACTGTGACTGATGATAGCGGTGTATTGATGACTTTCAATGTTGACAAGGGCGATATTTGGCGTATGTCTCGTGCAAAAGATATTCCGATCAAAGACTGGGTTCGTCTTGCAGTAGAGCGTGCAGAGATTGAAAATATTCCTGTTGTGTTCTGGTTGGATGAAAATCGTGCACACGATGCTCAAATTATTGCGAAAGTAAACGCATACCTTCCAGAGTTCAATACATCAGGGATTGAGTACCACATCTTGGCTCCTGAAAAAGCGATGGCATTTTCATTGAAACGTGTACGTGCTGGGCAAAATACTATTTCAGCAACGGGTAACGTTCTTCGTGACTATTTGACTGACTTGTTCCCAATCCTTGAGCTTGGAACATCGGCTAAAATGCTTTCTATCGTTCCTCTTCTTGCAGGTGGTGGATTGTTTGAAACAGGTGCGGGTGGTTCTGCTCCTAAGCACGTTGAGCAATTTGTCAACGAAGGGCACTTACGTTGGGATTCATTGGGTGAGTTCTTGGCATTAGCTGAGTCTCTTCGTCATATCAATAAAACAAAAAAAGATGCTACGCTTGGTGCAGTCACTGCAGCTCTTGATGTTGCAAATGCAGCATATCTTGATAACAATAAAGAGCCATCACGTAAAGCAGGCGAGCCGGATAATAAAGCAAGTCATTTCTTTCTTGCTCAATACTGGGCAAAAGCACTTGCAGAGCAAACAGTGGATGCACAATTAGCAGCTAAATTTGCAGCAGTAGCTAAAGCACTGACAGAAAATGAAGCTAAAATTATGGAAGAGCTTCTCGCAGTTGAAGGTAAAGCTCAAGATATAGGTGGTTATTACCATCCTGATCTTGCAAAAGTAACAGCAGCAATGCGTCCAAGTGCGACATTGAATGCTATTATTGCTTCAATCTAATTGCTTTCCAGCTTAGGCTGGATCGTTTTTTATCTGTAGAGTTTTCTCTTTAGATAAAAGACGATAGGTTATCGTCTGTGGTTTAGCTTTCTGGCCGTATGCTTATGAGTGTTTTCTTAAACAAAGAAAATAGTTTTGAGTATAATAAAGAGAGTGATACCTATTTTGACACTAGAGGAGTTCAAATATGGGAAAAGGTAAACGTGTTGGAATTGTTGGAGCGGGTAATGTAGGTTCAACGATCGCATATTCTTTAGCAATGTTAGGGACTTGTCATGAGATTATCTTACGTGACAATAAAATGGAAATTGCAAAAGGCAAAGCTCTTGATATGTCACAAGCTGCCGCTGCGGTAAGATCTCACACTGTTGTAAGTGTTGCTGAAAAAATGTCAGATTTGACGGATTGTGATATTGTTGTTATTACAGCTGGAAGTCCTCGATTACCAGGAATGAGTCGTGATGATTTATTGATGATTAACGCCAAAATAACACGTGAAGTTGTTGAAGGTATTGCTAAATATTCTCCTAATGCCATTATTATCATGGTATCTAATCCTCTTGATGTTATGACCTATGTTGCTCTTCGTGAAAGTGGATTTGAGCGTAGTCGTGTTATTGGTATGGCAGGAATCTTGGACAGCGCTCGCATGGCTGCCTTTATCCAAGAAAAGCTGGGATACGGCGGCGGACAAATCCGTGCATCGGTTATGGGTGGGCATGGTGATGACATGGTTCCGCTTCCTCGTTATTCTACGGTTGCGGGTGTTCCCCTTTCGGATTTGTTGACACAAGATGAGATTGATGGAATTGTAAATCGCACACGTAAAGGAGGAGCAGAGATTGTTGCACTTCTCCAAACGGGATCAGCGTATTACGCTCCGGCAAAATCAACTGCGATCATGATTGAAGCTATTTTAAAAGACACCAAACAAATTCATGCTTGTGCCGTCTATTTAGATGGTGAATATGGATACAGCGACGTCGTCAGTGGTGTTCCTGTCATGCTAGGTGCAAATGGTGTTGAGAAAATCATTGAAATCACCTTGGACGATGCTGAAAAGAATATGTTTGCTCATTCATGCCAATCGGTTCAAACGCTTATCGACACTCTTAACGCCAACAACTTTTTTCAAGGAGCATAAACATGGGTTTTCGCGTAGAAAAAGACACAATGGGGGAAGTTCGGGTTCCGAATGACACCTACTGGGGAGCGCAAACACAGCGCTCATTGGAAAACTTTCAAATTGGTGAAGAGAAAATGCCGTATGAGATTACTCGTGCATTTTCACTTTTGAAAAAAGCAGTTGCTCTTGTAAACTGTGATCTTGGAATGTTAAGCAAAGAAAAAGCCGATGCTATCGCGCAAGCTGCGGATGAGATGTTGGCAGGAAAATTGGATGATCACTATCCTCTTGTAGTTTGGCAAACAGGTTCAGGTACGCAATCCAATATGAATAATAATGAAGTCCTGGCAGCTCGTGCTACTGAGATTTTAGGCGGTGATTTTAGAACTCAAAAATTGGTTCACCCTAATGATGATGTTAATAAATCACAAAGCTCTAACGATACGTATCCGACAGCATTGCACGTTGCAGCAATTATTGCAGTGGAAACGCGTCTTCTTCCGGCAATCGCTCATTTGCGTGCAACACTTGACGCAAAAGCACAATCTTTTAGTGATATTGTCAAAATCGGACGTACACACCTACAAGATGCAACTCCATTGACGCTTGGTCAAGAGATCAGCGGTTGGGTTGAGATGCTTGACAAGTGTGAAAAAATGGCAAAAACTTCACTTGAATCCGTTCGTGAGCTTGCTCTTGGAGGTACGGCTGTCGGGACAGGGCTTAATGCTCATCCAGAATTGGGAGAGCGAGTAGCCGCGAAGCTTTCTGAGCTTACAGGTCATCAGTTTGTGACGGCTCCTAACAAATTTCATGCACTTACATCTCATGATGCACTTGTATTTGCCCATGGTGCTCTCAAAGCATTGGCTGCGGATATGATGAAAATTGCGAATGACGTTCGCTGGTTGGCATCAGGTCCTCGTTGTGGTATTGGTGAAATCACTATTCCTGAAAATGAGCCGGGTTCTTCGATTATGCCGGGTAAAGTTAACCCGACTCAAAGTGAAGCAGTAACCATGGTTGCTTGCCAAGTAATGGGAAATGACGCGACAATCGGTTTTGCAGCAAGTCAAGGAAACTTTGAGCTCAATGTGTTTAAACCGGTTATTGCCTATAACTTTTTGCAGTCAGTTCGTTTGCTAGCCGATTCGATTGTATCGTTTAACGATAATTGTGCGGTTGGAATTGAACCGGTTCGTGAGCAAATCGACCATTATCTTAACAATTCATTGATGTTGGTTACGGCACTTAATCCGTATATCGGATATGAAAATGCAGCAAAAATTGCTAAAACAGCCCATAAAGACAATTCTACACTCCGAGCAACGGCGATTAAGCTTGAGCTTATGAGTGGTGAAGATTTCGACAAATATGTCATCCCTGAAGAGATGACAAGACCAATCGCGTAAACTTAAACAGGAGGAAACAAATGAATATTCATGAATATCAAGCAAAAGAGTTATTCAAAAAATACAATGTACCCACACCACGTGGTCACATTGTATTTACACCCGATGAGGCAGTGAAAGCAGCACAAGAACTAGGTGGGAGTATTTGGGTTGTCAAAGCTCAAATTCATGCAGGCGGACGCGGATTGGGTGGCGGTGTTAAATTGGCACGCTCAACAGCTGAAGTACGTACATTAGCAGCTGAGATTTTGGGAATGACTCTTGTCACTCACCAAACAGGACCTGAAGGTAAACTTGTCCAAAAGGTTTACATCGAAGAGGGTGCAGACATCAAAAAAGAGTACTATCTTGGACTTCTTCTTGATCGTGCTCTTGAAATGCCTATTATGATGGCATCTACTGAAGGCGGTATGGCAATCGAAGATGTTGCTCATGATTCTCCAGAAAAAATTATCAAAGTATCCATTGATCCGTTGACAGGTTTTCAATCCTTTCATGGTCGTAAATTAGCATTTGGTTTGGGTCTTCCAACTGAAGAGATTAATGCATTTATTAAATTTGCGTCCGCTTTGTATAAAGTGTACATGGATCACGATGCAGAGATGATCGAGATCAATCCTTTGGTCAAAACAGGCGATGGTAAATTTTTGGCACTCGATGCAAAAATGGGCTTCGATAATAATGCTTTATACCGTCAAGATCAAGTTCGTGAAATGCGTGATTTGAGTGAAGAAGAACCAACAGAAATTGAAGCAGATAAATACGGTTTGAGCTACATCAAGCTTGATGGGAACGTTGGCTGTATGGTTAACGGAGCAGGGCTCGCCATGGGAACTATGGATACCATCAACTACGAAGGCGGAAAACCTGCAAACTTCCTTGATGTTGGCGGTTCAGCAAGTGCTGAGACGGTTGCAAAAGGGTTTGATATTATCCTCAAAGATCCTAACGTAAAAGTAATTTTTGTTAATATTTTTGGTGGAATTGTTCGTTGTGACCGTGTTGCTAACGGAATTATCGAAGCAACAAAAATTACAAACGTAAATGTCCCCATTATTGTTCGTCTCGATGGTACCAACGCTATCGAAGCGGCAGATATTTTGAATAATGCCGGAATTGCGAACATCGTAGCGGCAACTGATCTTGCACACGGTGCTAAGTTAGCCGTAGCAGCAGCGAAAGGAGAATAATAGATGTCAATTTTGGTCAATAAAGATACAAAAGTTATCGTTCAAGGTTTTACAGGTAAAGAGGGTACATTCCATGCTGAGCAATGTTTAGCATACGGTACTAAAATTGTTGGAGGGGTTACTCCAGGTAAAGGTGGTCAAGAGCACCTAGGACAACCGGTTTTTAATACTGTTTCTGAAGCTGTTGCAGCTACTGGTGCTACTGTTTCTATGATTTTTGTTCCCCCTGCTTTTGTGTCGGATGCTGTTATGGAAGCAGCAGATGCTGGTATTACTCTTGCGGTCATCATCACAGAAGGCGCACCGGTTAAAGATATGATGTTTGCAAAAGCATACGCTGTCAAAAAAGACATGATGACTATTGGGCCAAACTGTCCGGGAATCATCACTGCGGATGAATGTAAAATCGGAATTATGCCGGGCTTCATCTTCAAAAAAGGAAATGTAGGTTTGATCTCTAAGTCAGGTACATTGACCTACGAATCAGCAAACCAAGTCGTCAAAGAGGGCTTTGGTATTACGACGGCTGTCGGTATCGGCGGAGATCCAATTATTGGTCTTAGCTACAAGCAGTTGTTGCCAATGTTTGAAGCAGATCCAGAGACAAAAGCAATCGTTATGATTGGTGAAATCGGTGGTGATTTGGAAATCCAAGCAGCAGCGTATATCAAAGAGCATATCACTAAACCGGTAGTTGCTTTTATCGCAGGTCAAACGGCTCCGGCTGGTAAACGTATGGGTCATGCAGGTGCGATTATTTCTGGAAGTGCAGGTACTGCTCAGGAGAAAATGGCAGCACTGGAAGCCGCAGGTGTTACCGTTGTTGTTTCTCCGGCAGACATTGGAAAAGCGATTGCTAAGGTAATGGCTGCATTATGATTCAAACTTTTGAAGTAGCTAACGTACGTTGCGGTGGATGCGCCAATACAATTACGAAAGCACTTCAAGAGGCAGAATTTTTAAAGGTTAGTATTGACCTCTCGTGTGAGCCACGGAAAGTAACAGTGGAAACTGTTGACGAGGCGCAATTAGCACAGGTTCAAGCAATATTAAGAAACCTCGGTTATCCTCTTATTACAGAGGAAAATAGTGGTCTTGATAGTGCTACATTAAAAGTCAAGAGCTTTGTCTCTTGTGCAATAGGTAAAATCAGTAAGTGAATTTAAATCAAAGGGGAAAGAATGTCAATAATTAAGGCGCCAGAAAACACTCCAGTGTGGGTTGATGAGTCACGATGCAAAGCATGTGATATTTGTGTATCAGTATGCCCAGCAGGAGTTTTAGCAATGAGACTTGAGCCTACATCAACATTGGGAGCGATGATAGAAATCGTTGCGCCTGAGTCATGCATTGGCTGTAATGACTGTGAGCTCAATTGTCCAGATTTTGCTATTTTTGTCTCTGATAAAACAGAATTCAAGTTTGCAAAACTCTCCGATCAAGCCAAAGAGAGACAAGTGGCTATCAAAGAAAATAAATACATGAAGCTTAGTGCTTAAGGGGATATGAATGGAAACAAGAGATATTATATCTACAGGTAATGATTTAGCTGCAATTGCTGCAGTAGACGCTGGATGTAAATTTTTCGGTGGATATCCGATTACACCTTCAAGTGAAGTTATGCAAACGATTTCAGACTTATTGCCTGCTATTGGCGGTGTATGTATTCAGATGGAAGACGAAATCGCTGGTGTTGCAGTTGCTATTGGTGCTGGAATGGCTGGTCATAGAACAATGACAGCGACTTCAGGTCCTGGTATTTCACTAAAAGCAGAAAACTTAGGTCTTGCACAAATGTGTGAAGTTCCTTTGGTTGTTGTAAACGTTATGCGTGGTGGTCCATCAACAGGTCTTCCAACTCGTGTATCACAAGGTGACGTTCGTCAAGCGAAAAACCCAT